>JAEEGG010001022.1_pt1 | contig 79083 bp, 51 predicted proteins | sample 9134161 | NCBI WGS metagenome assembly JAEEGG01 (sample SAMN16246543, study PRJNA631951) | gut metagenome | biome: gut microbiome; feature: rumen; material: CR-attached | host: Bos | place: Iran: Karaj | collected 2018-10
TAATGCGGGTTACGGTCATCTGATGGCCACCCTCGGCTCTGCCACTGCGACCTTCGCCTTGGTGCTGCCCTCGCTAATCCTGATGATACTCATCAGCAAGATGTTCATGAGGTATATGAACACCCCGCTAGTACAGTCGGTCTTCACAGGTCTGCGCCCCGCCGTCGTCGGACTCCTGGCTGCTGCCACCCTGCTGCTGTGTAACAAGGAGAACTTCTCCACGCCGATGGAGAACCCCTGGCAGTTCTGGATCAGCTGTGCCCTCTTTGCAGCCACCGCCTTCGGTACTGGCTATCTGAAGATCAACCCCATCCGCATGATCTGCTATGCGGGCTTCGCCGGACTGTTGCTGCTCTACTGATACCGGCAGAACTGCTGTCGGGCTTAGACGTTTCCCAAATAGACGTATTTCATCCCCTCCTCTTCCGCGATACGCTTGGCCGACTGTAGCGTCTGGAGAGGTGTGACAGGTGTGTCGGGCATCTTATACTGAGGGAAGAACCGGCTGAAATGCAAGGGGGCTTCCGTGAGGTTGTTGTCTGCGAGCCATCGGCACATCTGTCGGATCATCTGAACATCGTCGTTGACACCTGGGATCACAAGGTTGGTGATCTCTATCCACACGCCGGCATCACGCATGGCGAGGATCGTGTCGAGTACCGGCTGGAGATGGCCCCCGCTCACCCGCTGATAGATATCGTCGCTGAACGATTTCAAGTCGATATTGGCGGCATCGAGATAAGGCAACAAGTCGGCCAGCGGTTCCTGACAGACGTAGCCTGCGGTGACGAGGATGTTCCAGAGGCCTGCCTCATGCGCCAACCGTGCCGTGTCGATCACGTATTCGATGTAGGTAAGCGGCTCGGTATAAGTGTAGGCGATGCCTGGGCAGTGGTACTTCAGACAGAGCGAGACGACCTCCTCGGGAGAGAGGTTATAATGGTCCACCTCCTTGGGCGATGCCTGTGAAATGTCATGGTTCTGACAGTTCAGACAACGGAAATTGCAACCCGTGCAAGCGATAGAGAGACAGGTCGTGCCAGGATGGAAATGATAAAGCGGCTTCTTCTCCACCGGGTCGATGGCCAACGAGCAAGGCTTGGCATAGACCTCGCTCAAAAGCATGCCATCGCGATGGCGCCGACTTCGGCAGATACCAGTCTTGCCCTCAGCGATGTGGCAATGATGCGGACAGAGCAGACACTCCACCCGTCCATCATCCAGCCTCCTATAATATCTGCACGCTATCATCCGTGAAATCTGTGAAATCTGTGGCCGTTAAAACACGATCGCCTCGTAGACGTACAATTCTGCGTCCTTCCAGCCGTCCCAGCCCAGTCCGGCCTTGTCCTGCGAACAGTGCCCCACAAACTCTTCCTTCGTCCAGTTCACCTCGTCGGCCACCTGTGGCAGGAACGTACCACTGCGATAGCCCTTACGGATATAGATGCCGTGACGGTGCAACTCAAACTCGTCGAGGCTCTGGATGCGGCGCATGGGTGTGAGCACAGAGATCTCGATGTCGATATCATCCAGCTCCTCACGGCTGACGGGCGTAAACCTCGGATCCTCAAAGGCAGCGGCACGGGCCATCTCTGCCACGATCTCGTAGAGCGGCGTATCCTCCCCGAAATGCCCGATGCACCCACGAAGCCGACCGTGCTTATGCAACGAAACAAATGCTCCGCATTTTTGGTGGAGGGTGGAGGGTATATCTTTAACCTTCAACCGTTCCTTAATACTCTCATAAGCAATCGTCTTCAGCATCCGCTTCTCTTCGTCGGAGAGCGAAAAAGTCTTTTCCTCGCCACGGAGGATCGCAAACGAATGATAGCCCACCACCCGACTGTGATCCGTATCGCCGATGTCGCCAGAGTTCTGGTACATCAGGTGCTTCACCTCATACTGCCTGTCGAGCATCAGCATCAGCGTGACGATAGCGAACTCGCCACAGGCACTCGTCGCCAGGTTCAGCTTCCCGCTACGGGCATTGGCCTCGATCGTCTCGATAAACCGCTCCACGCTGCCACTCTCGATAGCCTTCCCCGTCCGTGCATCCACCTCACAGGCATCCTCATACGTCGGATAGTGCGAGAAGTCGCTACTGATGATGAACAGGTTCTCGTCCGTGAAATACGGCTTGAGCGCATCAGCCATCCGCTTCAGCTTCTGGAAGTCGTTCGTCGAGATGATGATCGGCACGATGGGCGGCACGTCGCCAAGCCTTCGCTGCAGGAATGGCAACTGCACCTCCAGACAGTGTTCCCTGTCGTGAGCCTCCGGACGATAGAAGAACACGCTATCCGCCATCGTCAGTTTCTCAGCCGTCTCACGGTCCACCCGCACGTTGCCCAACGGCGTGGCATAGTAGTCGGCCTCCGTGTTCACCGACGCCCCGTTAAGCCACTCATGATGACTGGGGCCCAACAGGAAGATGCGCTTATACTGTTTCTTCGGGTCGAGCGTCATATAGGCCGATGCCGCCACATTGCCTGAGTAATAGTAACCCGCATGGGGCACGATGAGCGCCGCCACCTGCTGACTGCCTGAACGCCCCTGATGGAGTGTCAGAAAACTGTCCACCTCCTGACTGAGCCTTTGGGCATTGCCCTCATAGAACCTGTTCGCCTGGGTGGCAGGCCTCACAACGGGTTCCCTTGTCTGTCCGTTACACGAATTCATCATCAGTAAAATTGCTAAAACGATACTTATGACCATAACACCTATTTGCTGCAAAGATACACCTTTTTTATAATATATAGCACGGAAATCACCAAAAAGTTAAGTCGCGATGAAGAAAAAGGTGCCTGCAAACCTCAAGAAAGGTTAGCCCAAAGTCCAGGAAAGGTCAGGGTAAACCTGGAGAAAGGTGGCACTAAACCCCAAAATTCTCTCGAGAATTTGAGGGTTTGGGCTAAGGAAAGTCCCAGTTTGGGCTAAGGAAACTCGGAGTTTACTGCCTTGAAACTCTCAGGCCTCAATAATGGCTCGCTATTTGTACAGAATGATCGAATTTAGGGAATACCTAACATGAATTACCGGAAATGCCTTTGTACAAAGGGTTTGAGGCGTGTTAGGTGTGGGCCAGACACCTAACATATACCTCACAAACAGGTAACATGAACCCTCACATTCGGCCGATGGGAGGGATATGTTACCTGTTTGTTACCTATTTGTTACCTCTTATGTTACTTGTCAAAAATTGAAAAACCCTTTATTTAAAGGCATTTCAGAGGATTTATGTTAGGTATTAGGCTTAATTATTCACCATTTGTTTGGTTTCTTGCCCAATAATTTGTATCTTTGCCCCAGATTATGAAGAAGGAGCTCATCAGAATCATCATACTCATCCTGGTATCGGTGGCTGGCGGCAGTGCTAAGGCACAGCCGCTCACCGAGCAGGAGGCGAAGGCTCGGGCCCTGCGCTATCTCGTTGCCCACGAGAAGGCTTTTGCACGAGGTGTTAAGCCCTCGGCAGACCTCTCGCTGACGACAGCCAGGGTGGAGGGCGAGCGTATCTTTGCGTTCAACTGCGAGGGTGGTGGCTATGTGATCGCTTCTGCCGACAGCAGGGCGCTGCCCGTGTTGGGCTACAGCGACACGGGCACCATCGACTGGGAACGGATGCCAGAGAACATGCGCGTCTGGCTCCGACAATACGACGAAGCCATCGCCACGTTGGGCAACCGTTCTGACTTTGAAGACGGTGATTGCGTGACAAGCTGGACCAATACCCGTACGCCTCATGCTGCCATCGAGCCGTTGATCCGAACGAACTGGTATCAGATCGTACCTTATTATAATAACAGTCCACTCTACGAAGGTCCTGACACCACCCAGACGGGCAAACGATGTCTGACAGGCTGTGTGGCCACGTCGATGGCCCAGGTGATGGACTACTACCAATGGCCGAAGTCGGTGGCTGAGGGGTTGCCAGGCTATGACATCGTGACGGAACTCGAGGAGGGGAAGCAGCACGTGTGGCACGTCGACTCCCTTCCACCCGTGACCTTTGATTGGGCAGACATGCTCGACTGCTATCTGGAGCCCAGAGACGGGAGTCTGAAGCCCAAAGAGATCCTCGGTACGGAGGCCCAGCAGCAGGCCGTCGCCACGTTGATGCGCTATTGTGGCCAGTCGGTGAAGATGATATACGGCGTCGATGCCTCAGCGGCTCCTACATTCAATCAATATGAGGCACTCAAGAGATACTTCGGCTACAACGCTGCCACACTCCTCAGTTTCCGACTGTTTTATGGCATCGACGAATGGGAGGATATCATCTACGGTGAGCTGGCCGCCAGCAGGCCAGTGCTCTACTATGGCTACTCGGAGGGGGAGGGCCACTCGTTCATCTGCGATGGCTACGACGGCGACGGACTGTTCCATATCAACTGGGGATGGGGCGGCAAGGACGACGGATTCTTCTCGCTCTCGGTGCTCAACCCCTATAACAACACCAGTGCCGGAGCTGCCTCAAGCGGCATTGGATTCAGCATCAACCAGGGGGCGATCATCTATCTGGATCCGATGATGGAGCCACTGCCCTGTCCTGAGGAAGGCAAGCCTGAGCTCATTCAGTATGCGCCCATGACGCTGGAGGATGACCATACGGTGAGGTTTCAGTTTGCCTATCGCAAGGAGGACGCAGGGACGGTGACCGTGGACCATGCCCTCGGCACATGCGATGACAAAGGACTGCTGGAGCCTCGGTTCATTGGCGACCCCAACGACAGCATCGTCTACGACGGTAACTATATGCTGGTGGAGATCGACTCTACGGCCTTCGAGCCAGGCGACTCGCTCAGGCTCTATCCGATGCTCCGCTTCCGTCATGCAGACAACCCAGAGTGGGTGATCATTCCCCCCGACGACTACTGCGTCGATGCTGGCCGCGCTGACGATGGCACGTTCTTCATCCATCCTGTGAGCAATAGTGGTATCTATCTGGAGTGTATGGGTGGGGCCATCACGAAGGGAACGGGAGCGAAAGGCAAGCGCAGCGACGTGACCGTCACCATCAGAAACCACGACGAAAAAGACTTCGTCGGAGAACTCTGTCTGGTACCTGATTACGGCGAGCAGCAGGGTGATACGATGCGGTGTGGAGCCTATCTGCGTGCAGGACAGGAAGGCGAGGTCACCTTCTCGTTTAAGCCTCGCCACAGCGGTACCGTCAGCCTGGTTCTCACCAACGCCTCTGGCCGGCCTATAGGTTCATTCCTGGTGGATATCAGCGAGCCCACAGGCATCCAGACGATCAAAACGGACGATACAAAAGGACAGGTCGTTGATCCGCGGCTTAACCATCGGCATCAGGCGACCTGTCCCCTTCATATCCTTCTGCCCAAAGGCATCTACATCAAAGGCGGCAAGAAATACATGAAGTAATCACTTGACGATAAACTTCTTACCGTTACGGATGAACACACCCTTGCGGAGCGGCGTGCTCACACGACGGCCTTGCAGATCGTAGACTGCACCATCAGAAGAACGGACATCTGACTTCACTGTGCTGATGGCCGTTTCGGTGTCTTTATACTTATATCCCCAGACGGAGACGCCATTACGGTTCATGGCCGTAAAACAAGGTGCCTTGTCGTTAGAGGGTTCCAACGTCTGCTCCACCATCACACCCTTGTACTCACGATCGAGCGTGATAGAGATATAAGAGGTGCCTTCCTGGATGGCCCATGTACCTTTACTCTCGCCAGTGATGGTGCCATCGGCATGGAGCTCAATCTCCACGGGCTTGGCCTGTTCCTTCTTCGAATGGTTGAGTTTGAAGGGATGCACGAGCAGCTTATATGCTCCAGGAATCTGGTCAGTGGCAATCTGCTGGGTGGCAGCGATATCGGCACTCGTCACCTGCTCGCCCGTGTATTCGAACGGGGCTGCCACAAGCCAGCCGTCCTCGTTCTGGAACACCTGATGGACACGCACCTCGTGGGCATTATCCCAGCCGAAGATACCTTTGGAGTTCTGGAAACGGGTGTGATAGACGAGGTAAGTACGACCATCCTCTGCTGCGATGATGGAGTTATGGCCCTGAGAGCGCTCACCGTAATTGCCCTTCGTCTGATTGCCCCACTCGCCATAGGCACCAAAGATGTTCACACCACGATTGTCGTTGGCATCGGAGCCGAAATTAAGACTGTATCGTGTAAAAATGGCATCCGTGTTACGGGCATCGAGATAGGGGCCATCGGGCTTCTCAGAACGGAACACACGCATCTGGTAACCACCAGTGTCACCAAGTCCGCCATAGGTCATAAAAAGGTAATAATAACCTCCGATGTACTCGATATAAGAGGCCTCGCCAGAGACATAGTAGCCACCAGCGATCTTCTTACCGAAATAGGGATCGACGGTGATGCCGTTGCCCTCGCCCACCTGCTCATAAACGACATCGTAGTCGCGCAGACCGGTAGTCTCGTCGAGCTCAAGCATCCAGATGCCACCACTCCAAGAGCCGTAGGACATCCAAAGACGACCTTCTTCATCGTAGAACACGCAGGGGTCGATGTTGTTGGGATAGCGCTCACCCCAGTTGCCTGAGCCGCCGTCCTTCATACGGTAACGTTCTGGCAGCCCATCGAGCGAACCCAGCACCAATTCCAAATCGGTCTCCTTATAGGTGTCGTTCTCGAAGAATCCGCTGATGACGACAGGAGCCTGATAGCGGTAGGGGCCTTCGATGTTGTCGGACGTGAGCAGGATGATGCTCGAATACCAATAGTCACCGTTGACGCTGAGGTACATGCACCACTTCTGCATCACGGGGTTCCAGATGACATCAGGAGCCCACATCATGCCGTTGACATCGTACTTATTGCCCTTACGGGTGCTGCCTTTCTCAGACCAAGCATAGGCATTGAAGGTGAAGCTCACCTCCTGACCACCTTTCTTCATGGTAGTTACCTGCGGTGTGGTAAATGCCTTGTTGTTGGCTGCGTTATCACTCGTAGCTGTCTGCCAAGGAGCCGTGAATGAAGTCCAGCTCATCAGATCGGTCGTTTTAGCAGCGGCACGATGGGAGCCGAATATATAATAAGTCTTTGATGTTGGTTCCCAGACAATACTGGGGTCGTGGACGCTGACACGCTTCAGCTCATAGGCGGAAGTGGCGACTGGCAACAAGGCCAAGAGGTAGAATAGACACTTTTTCATTTCAAACTGTTTTTGTTATACTTCGGGTGCAAAGTTACAAAAAATATTTCTATTGTGCAAGTGTTGGCCAGCCATCTTTTGTCCAAGCCACCGGTTTCTGGACGAGAATAGAGGCCCCGTTATGGGCGATGCTGTAGCCATGACAGATAAAGATGTCCTGTCCGTCGAAGGTATAAACGGCACAATGACCTGCTGCCTCGTATTCTTTCTTGTCGCCCTCGATAAAGAGGTTTCCGCCACCGTCGCGCATGTCAATGCCTTTGCTGTCAAGGTAAGGCCCGTCGACCGTCTTACTGCGACCAACGGCCACACGATAGTTGCTCTTCGAGCCCTGACAACAGTAGTCCCAAGAAACGAACAGGTAATACCAGCCGTCGTGCTTGAAGATGAACGGAGCCTCGATGGCGTTGGGGCCTGCGAAGTCGGATGTTGGATTCTTCGGTGGGTTGGGATTCACTGAGAGCGCCTTCTTGCCATCAGGATCCGACAGGTTATACCGACGGGCGATAGTTGTAGGTTCTTGCGTCCCGTTGGTAGCAAGCGTCTCCCGTTGGTCGCCGAGCGGCTGTGGCACAGCAACATGCAGAGACGTATCGAGGCGGGCCAGTTGGATGCCATCCCAGAACGAGCCCCAGACTATCCAAGGCTGGTCGTTGTCGTCGATGACGAAGTTGGGATCGATGGCGTTCCAGTTGTCACGTCCCTCGCGGGAGCAGACGATACAGCCCTCATCGTCCCAGAGACCAGAGGCCAGTGAACGGGTGGAGAGCAGACCGATGGCAGAACCGTTCTTGCCGAAGGTAGAACAGCTGTAGGCGAGCCACCACCGGTCACGATACCTGATGATGTCCGGAGCCCACACATGATGGGTGAAGCCAGGCACGGAGTCGTGCGTCCATTGAGGGATGACCGACATCAGCGGATCGGCCTTCACCGTCCATGTCTGACGATCCTTTGAGGTCATCTGCTGGATACCCATCCCCGTGCAAAAGAGGTAGTAGGTGCTATCCTCATAAGCCATAACGGGGTCATGGACCATCGGCGTCGTGGTCTGGAAGTCAGACCGCTGGACGGGATGGGGCTGTCCTGTAGCAACCGTAGGCACAATAAGGGCTAGCAGCGACCACAAATATGTTTTCGCTTTCATACAATTTCAATTAAGTAAGGAAGGTCTTTGTAAAGGGGGCGGGCCTCGCAAAGTCCGCCCCCCATCAATTAACCGATTATGTGGAAATAATGTGTCACTTATTCGAACACCAGATGGCAACCGTCGACCGTGAAGCGGAACCAAAGGTCCGAAGCATCAATCGGACTGATGCCCTCATAGCTCTGATAGTATGTCTGACCATCGTTGCCCATCATGACGCACTTCACATTAACCGACGAGCCTGTGTTGGTGACAGAGACTGTGACGGTAGCACCGTCCATGGCAGCGAGCCATGCACCCCAGTCACTCTGTCCGCCGCTGAGTACCAGGTTCGGGTTCTCGTCGTAGCTGGCGCCCCATCCGTAGTTGTCGGCACGTACCACGGCATACTCGGTATTGTCCTCACGGGCAAGCACCACCACGAAGTTGTTCCAATTGTTGGCACCACTCGTATAGTTCTTGATGCGAGTCGAAACCGTCTTACCCTCAGGCACGTTGAACATATCGGAGTGAGCTCCCCACCAGGCGGTAGAGTTATCGTCGGCACCAATTACAGTATCGAACTCGAGGTGGCAGTTGTCAACGGTGTAGCGGAAGTAGAAATCCTCAGGATCGACGGTGATACCCTTATACTCCTGCGTATAGATATTACCATCATTACCCAGCATCACAGCCTGTACATCGGCAGAGCCATCGCCATTATTTGTAACGGCAACCGTCACCTTGGCACCATCCATAGCTTTCAACCATGCGCCCCAGTCTGACTGACCACCACTCAGCCAGAGGTTCGGATTTTCATCATATCCAGCACCCCATCCGTAGTTATCAGCACGCACCACGGCGAACTCGGTGTTATCCTCACGGCAAAGCACTACCACGAAGTTGTTCCAGTTGTTAGCACCACTGGTGTAGTTGGTGAAGGTAGAGATGAAGGTCTCACCTGGAGCCACCTTGATGTTCTCAGAGTGAGCACCCCACCAGGCGGTAGAGTTGTCGGTAGCACCGAGAGTAGTGTACATCTTTTCAACGACCTCGAACTGTGCATAGCCGATGACGGGTGAAGCAGCCTCGCCCTTGAAGGTCTTGGCATAAGCAGCAACGAGGGTCTTTTGGCCCAGATTGTTCAAATCAGGAATAACCTCGAAGGTCAGATCACTGAAATTCACATCCTTTGATACGCCCTGCTCAAACTGGACAGTAGCAGTCACGCCAGCAAAGGCATCCTCGAATGCAACACCCTGAAGCACCTTCTTGGGCACACCGTTGAGTGTCATCGACAGAGGCTGCTTGTCCTCCTTAGAGGTGAAACCACCAATAGGCTCGATGGTAGAACCGGTGAAGCTGGCGAGCGCCTTCTCGATACCGATACGGCAGCAGAGACGTCCCTCAGGATCTGTCGTTGGGAAATCATAAGGCTGAATATACTCCTTTGTACAAGTGCCATTGCTGATGGTGTAATGGACCCCACCTTCAGTACGGTCAACGGTGACGGTCACCTTACCGTTGAAATTCTGTACACTGGGATCGGTCTCAGCGTCGTTAGCCGAAGAATTCTCAAAGTCGGCCTTCACAAGGCTTCTGTCAATATCGCTACCCCACTCCGAGTTCTTCGTCGGGTCATTGTCATAGCGAATCACACCATACTCAGTGCCCAGATGATCCTCTGTGTCGGGATTATAGTCATTGAACACGATGTAGCAGTTCTTGTAATACACATTGTCAGGATTCACCGTGAGAGTGAACTGAGCTTGCCACTTCTGGCCTGCAGGAACGACGTAGGTCTTACCCAGCGTCCAGAAACCGGAGGTCAGATCTTCCTTACCGATGTTGTAGACATCCTCTTGCAGACCTTCAATCACGTCATCATCACCACCTTGACCTTTTGCCGATGCTATGGAGTCAATCTTTCCAGACATCCAGTCAGGACCATTGATGCTGTACAGGTCTCCGCCCTCACAGCTCGTCAGAGCCATCAGCCCCAGGGCTGCTGCACAGAAAGCAGTTGATATTTTATTGAGATATTTCATAATTATCAATTTTTCATTATTTTCAATTTTTCATTTTTTCAATCCCCTTACAGGTTCACCACAGGATGTACCGGACCGTAGAGTTTGTCAGCATTGCTGGTGCTAGTATTAGCCGAGTTACCAACCAAGTTGGGGTTAGCGTCAAGGACGCCCTGATAGATGGGGATAAACTCATGACCCTGAATCCACAGATCGTAAGAGCTCTTACTGCAAGCACTATAATTTACAGGATCTTTCGGTGTGTATTTGATGTCACCTTTATCATAGCTTGCCTGTGTCCAGAAGTTCACTGCTGCGTGGTCCTTAATCTGCTGGAGACGACCACTGTCATAGAACCATCCCCAACGGATGAGGTCGAAGCCGCGGCCATACTCACAACCGAACTCCTTCGGACGCTCCACGTTGGCAATCTGTTCGAACAGTTTGTCCTTAGAATCAAAGTCAGAGAGTTTCAGATCAGCCAGACCGGCACGGCTGCGCACTTGGTTGATCCAGTCGATAGCCTGCTGGGTAGGACCGCTAACCTCGTTCTCACACTCTGCAGCACGGAGCAGCACGTCAGAATAGCGCATGATGCGGAGGTTGATACCGCAGTGCAGACCAGTCACCACACTATTATAAAGGTTCGTGCGCATGTTCGTCCACTTGGCAATAGGCAGACCACCGTTGTTGTTGTTCGTCACGATAAACTCGTCGGCCGTCATCGGAGATGTGAAGGCCACATTACCGTTCTCAAAGCCATCCCATTCAGGTTCATAGGTACCGATGGTCCAATAGAGGCGGGGGTCAAGCGAACCACTGGTGGTGCGCTCTGCCTTGAACAGGTTGTAGAGCCAGGGCGAGGCAGAGAGGTCGGCCCATCCACCAAACACGCCAGGAGCATAGTTACTCTCGATGGCATGACCTTGTGTAGCGTTAGGACTGGTGTTCACGGGTGTCCACTCATCATCGGTACCCTGTGTACCATAGTCCAGGAACTGCACCTCGAACAGACTCTCGTTGTTGTTCTCGTAGTCAGCGCCCTCACGGAAGTTGTCACCGTAGTTCTTCATCAGCTCATAATGACCGTACTGACCGTTGATGATAGCCTTCAGCACGTTGAGGGCCTCGCTGTACTTGTGGCGCATCATCAATGCACGGGCATAGAAACCGGCAGCAGCACCACTGGTTGCACGACCTTTGGCCCACTCACCACCGGCATCGCGGCTGGGGAGCAGCGTCATGGCCTCTGCCAGGTCTTCTTCCACCTGATCCCATACCTCATCGTAAGTGGCGTTCTCAGAATAGAGCGTCTCCAACGACGAATAAGCACTATAATCCAGCATGAGGGTAGGATTCTGGTAATATCCAGCCAGATTATAGTAAGACAAGCCACGGAGGAAGAGCGCCTGACCAACGGCACGCTTCATGCCATCGTCGAGCACAGAATAGTCCTGACCGGCGCGATACAGGATATAGTTACACACGTTGATGGTATAATACCAGTCACGCCATACCCACTGGTTCATCTCATTATCGATGGGAGTGTTCAGGTCATCGTAGGGCATATACCACACCTGAGAGGAGTTCCACACCTCGTCACCACGACATACATCATAGCCATAACCCACACGGGCATAGGTTCCCTCCATACGGATGTGGTTGTAAGCTGCGATAACAGTTTCCTCCAGCTCCTTCGCTGTCGATCCAAAGGTGCTCGCAGTCTGCTGATTGACATTGACCACATCCAGCTTATCTTCGCACGACGTCAGCGTGCCGATGCCCAATATCAGGGCAAGCGAAATCTTATATAGTTTCATATCGTATTTCATTATTTCATTTTTTCAATCTTTCATTTCTTCAATTTCCATTTAGAAAGAGAAGAGAATACCACCCATGAAGCTGCGGGCTGTCGGATACGAGCAGTAGTTGAAACCTGGGGTGAATGTACCACCGGCATAGTCTACGTTGTAGCCCTTGTAGCCTGTAAAGGTATATAAGTTCTGTGCCGATACATAGATGCGAACACCAGTGACATAGTTCTTGAAGATCTTGTCGGGCACATTATACCCCAACTCAATGTTGGCAATCTTCCAATAAGCAGCATTCTGGATCTTACGGTCACTGAACAGGTCGTTCCAGGCCATCGCTGCACTATTGGAATAATAAGTACGGGGAACATCCGACACATAGGTGTCACCACTCCACTGGTTGGCGCCCAGCATCGAGACGTCCTTGTTCTTGGGACCATAGCAAGAAGTCAGGCTGTTATAGATGGCATCAGACACATGATAGTTTAATGCACCATAGGTAGCGATGCTCAGGTCGAAGTTCTTATACTCCAGGTGTGCGCTCAGACCGAAGTTAATCTTCGGCAGGCCACTGCCAAGGATCACACGGTCGTTAGAATCAATGATACCGTCAGGCACTCCGTCCGGACCACTGACATCCTTATAGAGGCAGTCGCCAACGTTAGCACCATTCTGTACGGCATGGTTGTCAATGTCGGCCTGAGTACGGGCAATACCTTCATATACATAGCCATAGAACTGACCAACCTCCTGGCCTACGTATGTCATATAGTCGCCATCGGGATAAGACTCCCTTCCGAAACCGAGTGAGGTCACCTTGTTGCTCAGGGTGCTGAAGTTAGCACTGATCTGATGCTTCAGGGGATGGTCGTTGTTGCGGTAGGTTACAGAGAACTCCAGACCGCTGTTCTCCATCGAGGCAGCATTCATGGTAACCTCAGAATTGGCGAAACCACCGCTGTTGGGAACGGGGACGTGATCGAAGAGCAGATCCTCAGACTTGTTCTTATACCACTCCGCAGTAAACTCAATGCGGTTGTTGAAGAAGGCCAGGTCGATACCGATGTTCATCGTCTTCTTCTTCTCCCAATACACATCCTCAACCACAAACTTCGAGGCAGCAGAACCTGTGACGGGCTGGTTGCCGAAGCTGTAGGTCATATTGTTACGTGCCATCGTCATCTCGAAGACACCGTCTGCGATGTTCTCATTACCGAGTTCACCATAGCTGGCACGGATCTTGAACATGTTCACGACATTACGGTCGATGGGGAAGAATTTCTCCTTATCGAAACGCCAGCCGACAGATATAGAGGGGAAGGTGTCCCAACGACGATCCTTCGACAGACGGGAGCTACCATCACGACGCACAATGGCAGAGAGCAGATACTTGCCGTCGTAGTCGTAGTTCAGACGGGCGAAGTATGAAGCCATCGTGTGTTTGTACTCGTAGGAGCTGGCGTCTCTTGTGCCAGCATTCTGAATCTGCAGGTAGTAAGGCTCAGGGAAGTTCATACCACGGGCCGTCAACAGATCGGTGTTCTCCTGCTCAAAGGTCTGACCGAGTACGACATTGGCATGGTGCAGACCGATGGTGCCGTCGTAAGTCAGCGTATTCTCGATCAGTGCATCGCCGTAAGTGCGCTTCGCCTTGGTCAGCGTCTCGTTCGACTTGTCGAGATACACACGGTTACTCTGGATCCAGGCCGATACCCACGTCTTGTCCTGGGCTATGGTCTTGCTATACGACAGGTTGATCTTGTACGACAACTTATGGTTCTTGTTCTCCAGACCAATCATCTTCAGCAGGTCAACGTCAGCAGAGGCTGTACCCACAAAACGGTCAACGAGCGTATTACGGGTCAACATGTTGTTATACAACAAGGGGTTTCTTGAAGAGATATCTCCATGAATGGTGTCATAATATGTGCCATAGCCGTAGGAGTCGTAGTTCCAGTTGCTGGCAGCACCTACTTTGTCGTCGAGCACCCAAGTAGAATCGTCGTAGGCCTTTATTGTAGGCTGCATCAGCAGGGCGTCGAAAATCACTGGGTTGTTCTCGCCATACAGACCCTGCACAAACGAGGCGTCCGTGTTGGCCCGACCCATACCGTCCTGACTAGAATGAGAGTAAACAAGGCTGGTACGGAACTTGATGAACTTCGTGTCCATCGTATTGTTAACACGGGCAGTGAAACGCTCGTAGTTAGGTCCTGCACCTTCCAATGTACCTTTCTGCTTGAAGTAGTCCAGACCGATATTATAAGTATTGTTTGCACCACCACCGCTGAGGTTCACGTTGTGGTTCTGACGAGTGCCTGTCTTAAACACCTCACTGAACCAGTCTGTATTCGTATTGTCCTGGAACTTATATTTGTTGTCTGAAACCAGACTGTAACCACCAGGCAGCAGAGTGCCAGAGTTTGCACAAGCCTGGCCAAGATAAGTACTATACTGATCTGCGTTCATCACGTCATACACACCACTTGGAATCTTGTCGACACCGAAGTAGCCCTTATAGTCAACCTTCAGTGGCTGGTCTTTCTGACCGTTCTTAGTCGTGATGATCACCACACCGTTAGCAGCTCGAGAACCATAGATAGCACCTGCTGATGCATCCTTCAGCACCTGGATAGTCTCAATATCATTCGGAGAGAAGTCACGGATAGAAGTACCCATGGGCACACCATCGACCACATACAGAGGAGCCGTACTGCCGAAACTACCGATACCACGAATTCTTACCATAGGATCAGCACCAGGCTGACCGTCGGAAGTAATCTGCACACCAGCCACCTTACCTTCGAGCATTGAAGAGATGTTCGAGTGCGACACACGCTTCAGTTCGTCAGCATTCACAATGGCCACAGCACCAGTCAGGTCGGCCTTCTTCTGAACACCGTAACCCACAACGACCACTTGGTCGAGCATCATGGCGTCTGACTCTAACTCAATCTTATTAAGGATCGCGCGCCCACGTACGGCGATCTCACGATCCTTGTAACCCACGTAGCTCACTACGAGCGTAGCGTTAGCAGGAGCATCCAGTTGGAAGTTTCCATCGTAGTCGGTAATTGAACCCGTCTGAGAGCCCTTTACCTTAACGGTGGCACCAATGAGTGCCTCTCCTGACTGATCAACGACCTGACCACTCACTTTGATGGTCTGGTCCTGCTGCACTGATGCCTTTGCGGTCGCTGGGCAGAACGTCAGTCCACCCAAGACACCCATCATTAGCATCATAGAGAATAGTACTTGTTTTCTCATTGCTTTTTGATTTTAGTTTATAAAATTTGATATTATTAGTGAAATTTTTGTGCAAAAGTAACATCCTTTGATATAAATCAAGTGGACAAAACGATTTATTAGGTGGACAAAACGTATTTTGTGCTTCAAACGTCCATTTTTGTGCGTTTTATCCACATATTCCGCCTTCCATTGACATATATCAAGGATTCGGGTGTATTATTTCTTATCGTAATTGCTCGGGCTGACGCCAAACTCCTTAGTGAAGCAACGGGTAAAGTATTTGGGGTCGTTGAAGCCTACACGATAGGCGACTTCGGTAACGTTGCGATTGCCCGTCTTGGCAGAAAGGAGTTCCTTGGCCATGTTCAGACGGTAGTTCTTGATGAATTGTCCTGCTGGCACACCCACCTCAGCATTGAGATGCTTACTGGCCACACTACGGCTCATGCCCAGGGCATCACAGAACTCCTGCACGCCAAACTCCGAGTCGGCATAGTTGACCTCCATGATCTCCATGACGCGCTCCATGAACGGACGGCTGCTCTTCAGCACTTCCTCCTTATCTGCCTCAACGCTCTTCTCCACGCTCTTCTGGTAGCGCTCCTGGTTGTCGAGGATATTACGGATACGCGTCTGCAGCTGACGGGGGTCTTCTGACTCCTCGAGCACCTCGCGGATGGGACTAAGCAACTGCTCAGCCTCGCGGCGCTTGAGTTCAGCCACACGACGGTTGTAGAGCCACACGATAAGTGCCACAAGTAACAGACCGAGCAGCAGCCGGAACCACCAACTGTTCCAAAAATAGGGACTTACCTCAATATCGACGCTAATGGTATCGTTGGCATCAGCCGTGAGGGCTGACGTATAGCGCACCTCGAAAGTGTAGTGGCCCACAGGCAAGGCGCTATATCGGACAGAGTGCTGACCAGGTTTCAACAGCGTCCACTCATCGTCAAAACCTTTCATTCGATAGCTGAACACACCTTGCGTCTCATGGCCGTAGTTCAGGGCAGAGAAGGCAATATAGAACGAACGGTTGCCCTCATTGAGACGGATGGTTCGGGCGATGGAGATATCCTCAGTGATGTAGTCGCCACCAGGGAGTGCGTCCTGATTATCGACCATTAGGTGGGTGAACACGAGATGTCCCTGCCAGCGAGCCTCTGCATTCTCACCCAACACCTCTACGAGTCCGCCCTCACTGCCCAAACAAATAGTGCCTGTGGCATTGCGAAGAGCTGAGTTCCAGTAGAAATGGGCATTGATAAGCCCATCGCTCTCTGCGTAGTTGGTGAAGACCTTAAGATGCGGATCGTAGACAGAGAGACCGTTCTGGGTCGTGATCCAGAGACGTCCGTTACTATCCTCAGCGATACCCTTCACACCGTTGTATACAAGGCCGTCTTCCTGTGTGAGCACTTCGTAGCGCTCTTGACCGTCGCCGTCGACGATGCGACGATAGAGTCCGTAGCCGTTGCTACCCAGCCAAAGGGTACCATCGGTCGTCTCACAAAAGGCAGAGATCTTATCGATGATACGCGAGGAGGGGTCGTCGAGACGGTGTATGATGGCACGACTCTTGAAACGGCCGTCCTTGCCCGAGTGGAGGTCGACAATGCGTACCCCCTGCATACAACCCATCCACAGCTGACCATCGCGCGTAACGATTGAACCAATACATCCTCGCACGTCGCGACAGTCGTCGAAGGGCTCTTCCATACGGCCTGTAGCAAAGCGATAGAAGAACATGCCATCGTTGCTGCCTATCCACATACCATCGTTGACTGGGTCGTAGGCTAAGGCTCCGATAAACATCGTGAGACGGGCATATTCCTCAGGCAAATCAAAGCGCTTGACGACATGGGGCGATTTCATGTCTATCAGGCTGATGCCCCCACCCCAGGTGCCTATCCACAGACGCCCTTGAGCATCAGCAGCGAGCGTAGATACACTGTTGTGAGGCAGGGCAGAATTAGATGTGGTATAATGCGTAAACTCCCTGGATCCCTTCTCACGACGGTTCAGTCCACCCTCCACTGTACCAACCCAAAGGGTGCCGTCAGGCTCAGCATACATGGCGTTGACGGCGTTAGGCGACAGAGAGAAAGGATTGGCAGTGTGGACACTATTCTGGAGTAACAGCTGACGAGGCACGAGACGCGCCACTCCACCCGACTCCGTACCCACGTAAACAAGGCTGCCAGAGACGAGGATGCAGTGAACGAAGTCGCTGCTCAGGGGAGGATCGCTGGCTGTGTTCCAAGTAGAAAAGCTATCAGTCGTATCATCGTAAATGTTCACACCACAGAGGGAGCCCACGAGCAACGTGTTGTCAGGCATCAGCGCGAGACTGGAGAGGAACTCATGGGTAAGTCCGCGTGGATCAGGAGAGTCGAAGCGATAGCGGTCGAGACGGTGGGCGAAGGGATCAAAGCGGAACAGACCGTGGTTGGTGGTGATCCAGACGGTATTGCCACGCTTCAGGATATCCGTGATGTAGAGTCCGAAGACCGTCTGCAACAGTGGCGACACCTCTTCCCTGACAAGCTGCCCCTGTTTTTCCACCAGGCGATAGAGACCCATGTCGATACCCAGCCAAGGCTGTCCGTTGCCCTCGACATCGTTGATGCAGATGTCAGGCGTGTTTCCTCGATAGCGATAGGTGGAAAGGCGCGACACTTGTCCGTCATCGTCGAAGGTGATGAGACAGACATGGGTGTTTGTGACGAGCCAGATGCGCCCCAGAGCATCACAGTAGGTTTTGACGCCTGGCTTGTCGAGCCACTCGTCGAGAGGAGCAGCCAGCGACTTAGGGATGGTGGGCTGCATGGTGCGCAGGTCGATGATGGAGGTTCCCTCGTCAAAGGCGATCCACAACCGCTTGAAACGGTCTTCGGCCAGCGACTTACACGAGTTACTGTTCAGTCCGAGCACTGGCTGCATCCAGCCATAACCGTCGTATCGTACCACGCCTCCGCCATAGGTAGCTATCCACAGGAAGCCGTTGGAGTCTGTATAGAGGTCACTGACATTGTTATGCGGCAATCCGCCGTCCAGGTCAAGCACAGACAGATTGTAGCGCTCCGTAAGCAGATTGCCGGCCTGTGCGCAAACGAGGAAGGAGGAAAGTGGAAAGAGGAAGGAGAATACTCCTACCACAGACACAATCCAAGATTGTAATAAATGGTATCTCCCTCTAATCATATCTCCTTACACTTTCCTCTTTCCACTTTCCTCTAAGCTACTTCTTGTCCTTAATGACAAACACGCAGAGGGAGCCAATGAGGAAGCTGACGCCAGCCACGATCATCATCGTAGACTGATGGCCACCCACCAGCGTGAGGACCAAACCGCCACAGAGGGCTGCGACGATCTGAGGGATACAGATGGTACCGTTGAAAAGTCCGAGATAAGCACCCATATGGCCGTAGCCCTGCAAAGCGTTCGTCACAAACGTGAACGGCATTGCGAGCATAGCAGCCCAGCCGCAGCCAATCAGCAGGAAGGGGATGATCTGACCATACATATCAGGCACATAAGGAATCATCACGAAGCCGATACCACCAAGAATCAGACTGACGCTATACGCCAGCTTGGTGTTCTTGAATCGTGGCAACAAGGTAGCCCACACCACAGAGCCCATCGCCTGGATGGCATAGAGCACACCCGTCCAGTTGGCTGCCTCTTGATAGGCGTCAGTAGTCGGATCGATAGTACCCCAGACTGTCTCAGAAACGGCATCAACCACATAGGTCCACATATACAGCATACCTGCCCAGCAGAAGAACTGCACCAGTCCCACTTTCCAGAACGTAGAGGGCGCATTCTTCAGGAGCGTGAACCAGTTGGCACTTCCTTCCTTCTCCTCAGCGACGGGGTTATATTCACGATATTCCTGCGGAGGCCACTCCTTCACCTTCATGGTCGTGTAGAGCACACAAAGAATCAGGATGGCAGCACCAATATAGAACGACCAGATGACACTATCGGGCACCACGCCCTCAGGAGCCACGTTCTTCAGACCAATCCAGGTAAAGATGAAGGGGAACAAGAATCCCACCACACTACCCGCATTGCAGAGGAACGACTGGATGGAGTAAGCCTTGGCCTTCTGCTTCTCGTTGACCATATCACCCACCATCATCTTAAACGGCTGCATCGCCATATTGATCGACGTATCGAGTAACATCAGGGCGAAGAGTCCGAAGATCAGTGCAGTACCTACGGCCATGCCGAAAGAGCCCGCATTGGGCAATAGACACATCACGGCCACTGCCACGGCAGCACCCACGAAGAGATAAGGAATGCGACGGCCAAAGCGTGTCCACGTCTTATCAGACAGTGAACCGACAATCGGCTGCACCAGGATTCCCATCAACGGTGGGAGTATCCAGAAGAAACTCAGTGAGTGAGGGTCGGCTCCCAGTGTGCGGAAGATACGGGAGATGTTAGCCGACTGCAGCGCATAAGCAATCTGTACACCAAAGAATCCGAAACTCAGATTCCATAATTTCCAAAATGACAAGTCTGGTTTTTGTTTCATATCGCTAAATTCTAAAATCTCTAAATACTCTCTAACTTCTAAAATCTAAATTCTAAATTATCTCGTAGTTCCTCGGATGACGAGCCGCGTTCGTACAACGCGCTTCTCCACCTTCTCCATGGGGATAAGGCCTTCAACCTTATCCATCAGAATCGAAGCAGCCTCCTCACCCACTCGATGGCCCCGTTGCTCCACCGTCGTCAGCATCGGATCACAGGCCACGGCACGCTGTCCGTTGGTGAAACCACAGATGCTGACATCTTCAGGCACCTTCAGACCTGCCCGTTTGACGGTATAGAGGATACCGATGGCAGTATCATCGTTCACGGCGAAGAAGCCGTCAGGACGATGTTCCAGGGCCAGGATCTCAGGCGTCAGCGCCTCCGCATCAGCACGATTGTCGCAGAAACGGATAATCTCCTCGTCCACCTTCATCCCGTGTTTTAGCAGGGCGTCCTTATAGCCGTTGAGACGGTTCTTCGAGATTTCAAGCTGCAAGGGCGACCCATAGAACGCAATCCGCTTACAACCCGTCTCAATCAGATGAGTCACAGCGTTATAGGCCCCCATATAGTCGTCAACTACCACACGACTGGCATTCACACCCGTACAGATACGGTCGTAGAACACCAGCGGTATGCCAGCATCGATCAGTTTCTGATAGTGCTCGTAGTTGCGTGCGTCCTTCGCCTGCGACACAATGATACCACAGACCTTATAGTATCTGAAGGTGTCACAGATACTCACCTCGCGCTCATTCAGTTCACCACTCAACGCCACCATGATACTGTATCCTCTGGCGGCAGCTGCCTCCTCAATGCCCGTCAGGACCGACATGAAATAGTAATGCGTGAACTCTGGCACGATGACACCTATCACCTTTGAAGGCATCATACGACTATGGCGAAGCGCCTCACCAATGGCGTTGGGATAGAAGTTATGGTCACGGGCATACTGCTGGATAGCCTTCCGACGTTCTAAGCTGATACGGGGCGAATCCTTCAGGGCACGTGACACCGTCGCCACGGAAATACCAAATTCCCTGGCTATATCCTTCATCGTCATTGGCACTTTTTCTTCCATCGGTTCTTAACTATTCCGATGCAAAGGTACAAAAAAGTTTATGATTATTACTATATACCTTATTATTATTATATAGAATCGCCGATGCAAACGTTTGCATGGCAGAATAATGTCTTTTTATGCAAAAAAAGTACAACGTATCAAAAAGTAATGTAACTTTGCACCAGAATAACTATATACAATTCAACAATAAAAACGATAACTCTAATTAATGCAAATGATGAAGCAGGTAAACATTCAATTTCCGCTTAGGATGCTCGGCCTCATTTTAGGGCTGTTCCTATCGGTAGGTGCCTTTGCTCAGATTGAGGTCAAAGGCCATGTGAAAGATGCTACAGGCGAACCCATTATCGGCGCTACGGTACGCGTGGACGGTACTCAGACGGCCACGATCACCGATTTCGACGGTAACTTCGTCCTGAATGCGAATCAGGGTGCAACAATCACCATCACCTACATCGGTTACCAACCGGCTACGGTGACGGCTGCACCGACTGTGGAAGTGACACTGCAAGACGATGCAGCTGTGCTGCAAGATGTGGTGGTAATCGGTTATGGTGCCGTGAAGAAGAGCGACCTGACAGGATCTGTCACAGCTCTGAAGCCCGACTCAAAGAACAAGGGTCTTGTGGTGAACCCTCAGGACATGCTCTCTGGTAAGGTGGCTGGTGTGAACATCACCAGTAATGACGGTACGCCTGGTGGCGGAGCCCAGATCCGTGTGCGTGGCGGTTCGTCACTGAACGCTAGCAACGACCCGCTGATTGTGATCGACGGTGTGCCGATGGATAACAACGGTGTGAAGGGTGTTGCTAACCCCCTCTCTATGATCAATCCGCAGGATATCGAGTCGTTCAACGTGCTGAAGGATGCATCAGCTACGGCCATCTTCGGTAGCCGTGGTTCTAACGGTGTCATCATCATCACCACGAAGAAAGGCCGCAAGGGAATGGCTCCCACCGTGTCGTACGCAGGAAGTCTGACCATCAGCCAGAAGAAAAAGACACTCGACGTGATGGATGGCAACCAGTTCCGTTCGCTCATTGAGGACATCGCCGGCAAGGACAGCGAGGCTTACAGCGTGCTTGGTACCGCCAACACAGACTGGCAAGATCTGATCTATCGCACAGCCATCTCTCACGACCACAACCTGACTGTTGCAGGTGCTGCTGGTCTTTTGCCCTACCGTCTGTCTGTAGGTTACACAGACCAGCAGGGTATCTTGAAGAATTCAGACTTCAAGCGTGTGACGGCTGCCATAAACATCAGTCCTTCACTGTTTGACGACCATCTGAACCTGAATCTGAATGCCAAGGGTATGTACAGCCGTTCAGAGTATGCTGACGGTGGTGCTGTGGGTGCTGCTACCAGCATGGATCCGACACAGGATCCCTATGAGTACACCTCAGAGTATCATAAGGCAATGGCAGGTTTGAGCACCGCTAATTTTGGTGGTTATTTTGAGTGGCCCACTGGTGCTGCTTACGGCGATCCCGCATGGCCTTATACCGTTGAGCGTAATGCTACGAAGAACCCCATCGCCATGCTGAACGAGAAAGACGATGTGGCTCACAGCCGTGCTTTCATCGGCAGTGCCGACATCGACTATAAGATCCACGGCTTCGAGGATCTGCGCCTCCACCTGACACTGGGTGCCGACCTCTCAAAGGGTCGTCAGTGGACCACCTATAGCTCGGCTGCTCCTACGAATGTGTACTATGGCAATAGGGGCTGGGACGAAATCACCAAGCGTAACCTCTCGCTCTCGGCTTACGCCCAGTATTATAAGGACTTCGCCAAGATTCACCACTTCGACATCATGGGTGGTTATGAGTGGCAGCACTTCTGGAGAAAGCAGAAAAACAACTACTGGGGAGCCGTGCCCGCCACGAACCCCACGAACCCTGGCGCTTACTATAACTGGAGTCTCTACAATTTCAAGACTGAGAACTATCTGGTATCGTTCTTCGGACGTATGAACTATACGCTGCTGGATCGCTATATGGTGACAGCCACAATCCGTGACGACGGTTCGAGCCGTTTCAAGGATCACTGGTCACTGTTCCCCTCTGTGGCTTTGGCCTGGAAGGTGAACGAGGAGGCTTTCCTGAAGAACGTGAATTTCCTGAGCGACCTGAAACTCCGTCTGAGCTATGGTAAGACTGGTCAGCAGGATGTGAACAGCGACTATGCGTGGATTCCCACCTATTCGATCAGCACTGGCACGAACGGTTTCTATCCCGTGACAGGCTCAGGCATACTCTATCGTCCTGACAACTATACACCCGACCTGAAGTGGGAAACGACGGAGACCTATAACATCGGTCTTGACTTCGGTATCCTGAACCAGCGTTTCACTGCCAGCATCGATGTGTATAAGCGTAAGACTACCGATCTGCTGAACTACGCTCCCACGGTGGCCCTGTCAGCTTTCCGTAATCAAGCTTGGCAGAACATCGGCTCGCTGGAGAACAAGGGTATTGAGGTGACCTTAGGTGCCAAGCCCATCCAGACAAATGACTTCTATTGGACGTTGGATTATAACTTCACCTATAACCACAACGAGATTACCGACCTGAGCGGTGTTTCTACTGACGGTTCGCCTGTTCCTAACACAAATATCACTATTGGTACTGACAAATATCTGCAGTACAATCAGGTAGGCTATGCCATGAACTCGTTCTATGTATATCAGCAGGCTTACGACCAGAATGGCAAGGCTATCGAGAATGCTGTCGTAGACCGTAATGGTGACGGACAAATCACGCCCGACGACCGCTACTTCTACAAGAAACCGGCTCCCGACGTGACGATGGGTCTGAGCTCTCGCATGGAGTACAAGAACTGGGACTTCGGATTCTCTCTGCGCGCCAGCTTCAACAACTACGTGTTTGACAACATCATGGCCGGTATGACTAACATGAACCCGAACGAGGTGTATAACTCGTTCCACGTGTTGAACAACCGTCCTGTGAATGCTGCTGCTGACGGCCGATACACCTACGCTGTGACGGCACAGATCGTAGACCGCTACGTACACAACGCCTCGTTCCTGAAGTGCGACAACATCACACTCGGTTACTCGTTCAGCGACTTGTTCAAGTGTGGTAACTGGCACGGACTCGCTGGTCGTGTCTATGGCACTGTCTCTAATGTGTTCACCATCACGAACTATGACGGAATCGATCCTGAGATTGCTAACGGTTACGACAACCAGATGTATCCGCGTCCTATCTCGTTCATCTTCGGTGTGAACTTCAACCTCTAAGAGAATTAAGAATCAAGAATTAAGAATTAAGATAATATACAGTCATGAAAAGATTCATCAAGAATATAATTCCCGTTGCAGCAGTGACATTGCTGTTTGGGATGTCTTCCTGCACCAAAGACTTGGACGTGACGCCCATCAATCCGAATCTCTCTTTGGATCTTGATGCCGACGGTCTGTTCAACAAGTGCTATGCCAATCTTGGACTGCAGGGTAACGGCGGTGCCAACGGCGACTGCGATATCGACGGACTTGACGGTGGTACCACCGGTTTCATCCGCCAGATGTGGAATTCGAACGAACTGACCACCGATGAGGCAATCTGCTCTTGGGGTGACGACGGTATCCAGCAGTTCGACTATAACAGCTACGACGCTTCACACCCGATGCTGAACGGCTATTTCTACCGTCTGACCACTGGTATCAGTTACTGCAACCATTATTTAGAGATGGCGGGTGACGCCAACGCTCAAAAGACTGCCGAAGTGCGTTTCCTCCGTGCACTGCACTACTATCTGATGATGGATGCCTTCGGAGGCGTTCCTTTCTCAGAGACACTGAGCGTTCCTACTTATAAGACACGTAGCGAGATTTTCGCATGGCTTGAGCAGGAACTGCTGGCCATCGAGCCCGCTCTGGCTGCTGCCAACGCAAAGACATCAAACGATGCTATGTATGGCCGTGCTGACAAAGCCGCTGCCTGGATGTTGCTGATGCGTATGTACTTCAACGCTGAGATTTACACTGGCACAGCCCAGTGGGGCAAGGCTGCTGAATATGCCAAGAAGGTGATTGATTCTCCTTATAAACTGAACACCACAGGCACTAAGGACTGGAGCGCCTACCAGATGCTGTTCATGGGCGACAATGGTGAGAGCTCTGCTGCCTACGAGTGTATCTTCCCCGTACTCTGCGACGGTAAGAAGACTACCTCTTGGGGTGTGAGCCTCTTCCTGATGGCTTCTACCTACGACACAGCTATGGATGCTACAGCTGCCGATCCCGGTGGCAACAACGGTACCAGTGAGAAGTGGGCAGGTAACCGCGCTCGCTATGACCTGGTTCACAAGTTCTTCCCCAACGACAATGCTCCTACCGACGCACAGGGCTACGACATGAAGACGGCAGCCAAAGACGACCGTGCCCTCTTCTTCAGCAAGGGTCACACCCTGAAGAACGAGTTAGGTTACTTCGGTGACTTCAAGGACGGCTACGGCGTAGCTAAGTTCATCAACTACAAATCAACAGGTGCTGTGGTCAAGGGTAGCGATGCTCAGTTCCCCGATGCCGATTTCTTCTTCTTCCGTATGGCAGAGGCTTATCTGACCTATGCTGAGGCTACCGCTCGTCAGAACGGCGACCAGACAACAGCAGAGGGTACAGAACTGATCAATGCACTCCGTACACGTGCCAACGCCGAGACAAAGACCGTCTATACGGTTGACCAGATTCTCGATGAGTGGAGCCGTGAGTTCTATTTTGAGGGTCGTCGTCGTGTTGACCTGATCCGTCATGGAAAGTTCGGTGGCAGCAGCTACAAGTGGATGTGGAAAGGCGGAGCCAAGGATGGCCGCACCTTCCCTGAATATATGAATATCTTTGCCATCCCTGCTGACCAGGTGAAGGGTGATATCCAGCAGAACACCGGATATAAATAAAATAGGTGAAAAAGTAAAAAGGTAAAAAAGTATGATTATGAAAAAGATATTTTCATTCGCACTGATGTTGCTGGGAATGGCCACGGTACTGACTTCCTGCAAAGACGACCGTGAGTCTAACCCCACCATCGGACAGCCGACAACATTTGTCGTCAATGCTTCGCCACTGGCTTCTCAGTATATCCAGTTGTCTCCCGACAACAAGGTGAGTCTCACCTGGTCGCAGCCCGACTATGGTTACAATGCTCTGGCTACCTATCGAATCCAGGTGGGTGTCAGCAATAACGGATCCGTCACTTGGAACACAAAGGACGGCGAAGACAAATTCTTGGAGTCTACCTATACGCTGTGTAAAGCCGATATCAGCGGTGAGGAAATTGCTGAGGCTATCTGTGAGATTGATGGTTTCAAGGATGAGGATCACTATGTAGATCAGGGCTTCCGCGAGATTGCCTTCCGTGTGAAGTCAAGTATCGTCGATTCTAAGGGTAACGATGTATCTGGTACGACCATCTTGTCAAATGCCGTCACCTTCGACCACATGGCAGCCTACTGCGCTATCAAGAGCCTGGGTACTGTATGGATCATCGGTAACTGTGGTGGTTGGACAGAGCCTAAGAAGGCTAATGCCGAGACTCTGGCAGACTGGCGCATCTTCGAGACTGAGATTGGTAGCAAGATCTATCAAGGCACGGTTGAGATGCCTGAGGGCGATCTGACCTTCCGTATCTACACAGCTCTGACAGGCTGGGATGGCGGTGCATCACTCGGTCATCAGGCAGACGACGTGTCTACTGATGTTGAGTTCACCGACGGTGTCTACACAGACAAATACGTCTACCCAGGCAAGGGCTCTTGGACATTCGCAGGATTCCCCGGTGGTCAACTCGAGATCACGCTCGACATGATTCAGGGAACCATTAAGTTTGAACAAAAGTAAAACGCATTATGAATATGAAAAAGCTAAATATCTTCATGACGGCTCTTCTGGGCATGGCCTTTGCGGCATGTACAGAGAACTTTGACCCCGAGGTAGGTCCGCAGACCAACCTCCCTGAGAGTCCGCTTGCCGTATCCGACGTCACGATGACGGCACAGGCCAGCGCCATCAATATCGAGAGTCTCTTGGCAGAAGGCAATCCCATCACCATCGGTACTGCTGCGGTGCGTGAGGGTGCCATGCCCGCCAATACTGTTCTCAAGGCTACGGTTGATTTCGCTAGTGACCCCAACTTTGAGCAGTTCATCACGCTGCCGGCCAGCATCGACGAGAGTAATCTTGTAACGGTTTCGGCCAGTGATCTGCAGGATGAGTATTTCAACAATATCACCCGCAATCCGAAAACTGTCGACCTTTATATGCGTACGACACTTTACACGGTTACCAACGGTGCTTCAGAAGCCATCATCGGCAAGCCCGGAGAGAACTACTATGCTGTGCAGAACGTACAGTTCACACCGCTCTTCAAGGTACAGATCTCTCCTGCCTACTACGTGATTGGTGCAGCTGGTGGCTGGACCACTGACGGAGCCCGCACGCAGAAGTTCGAGCACAGCGACGCTGATGTCTACGACGATCCTATCTTCACGATTACCATCGATTCTGGTGGCGACGACTGTTGGTTCGCTATTGGCGACGATGCAGCACTGACAGCTATCGACGGTGGTGACTGGACACAGCTCCTCGGCACCAAGGGTGAGAGCGAGGATCTTACAGGATCGATGGACTTCCGCTATAACCTCGGCGGCGACCACTCTTTCCACGTGCAGAACGCCAAGAAGATCCGCATTACGCTCAACATGATGGACTATAACTACACCATCGAGCCGGTTAACATCGCCGAGGAATACTACCTCATCGGTGGTCCTGGTGAGTGGAGTGCTGAGTCGGCCATGACCATGCTGTTCACTCACAGCGATAAGGACGTGTTCGAGGATCCCGTCTTCACCTACACCTTCAACGGTGGCAGCGAGATGTGGTTCGCATTCGGTGATAAGGATGCTATCGACGCTGTGGCAGAGGGCACATGGAACAAACTCTTCGGTACCACTGGTGCCAGCGAGGATCTGACAGGTTCCTTCGACCGTCGCTATAACCTCGACGGCGACCACTCCTTCCACATCGACGGCTCAGCCCTGATGTACCGCTTCACCGTCAATCTGGCTGAGATGACCTACGAGATCAATGAGCTCAACTTCAGCGAATATATCTGGGAGGCAGGTGTGAACAACAACTGGGGCGCTGACGCTCAGCCGCTCTACTGCGCTAACCAAGATGGTATCTACGCTGGCTTCTTCTACGCTCAGGATGCAGACTGGAGCGGTGGCATGGGTGCCTTCAAGTTCACGGGAGCATTCAACTCTTGGGACGAGGGTAACTACGGCACAGGCACCATCAACGACGATGGCCTCACTGGCACACTCATCGACGATGGCGGCTCTGGCAATGTGCTGGCTACACCTGGATTCTACAAAGCCGAGGTCAACCTCGCTGAGATGACCTATAAACTCACGCCCATCACTGGCATCGGCCTCATCGGCCCTGCACAGGCTGGTGGCTGGGATACTGACACAGATCTGACCTACAACCCGGAGACACGCGCCTTCGAGGGTACCCTCGAACTGACTGCCGACGAGTTCAAGTTCCGTGCAAACGACGCCTGGGACATCAACTGGGGTGGTACGTTAGACAATCTGACACAGGATGGTCCGAACCTCAAGATCGAGAAGGCTGGCAAGTACTTCATCCAGTTCTTCCCGCTCTGCGAGACGCAGTCCAATGCTGTTATTACAGCTGTTGAGTAAATCTCGACCCCAACCCTGACCATTCCGAGGCGGGCTGCCCGAAAGGGTGGCTCGCCTTTCTCAAATCATCAAAACGTCGACACATTTATAAAGAATATGAACAGACTAAAGACTCCAATCATGATGAAAGTGCTGCTGATACTTTTCACTTTCATCCTCTCGCCCCTCACCTCCTCCGCTCAGGGCTGGCCTTCGAACTATGGCGGCGTCATGCTCCAGGGTTTCTACTGGGACTCGTTTAAAGACTCCCGCTGGTACATCCTCGAACAGCAGGCGAAAGACCTTGCCGCCTCCTTCGACCTCATCTGGATCCCCCAGAGCGGCAACTGCGGCTCACAGTCCATGGGCTACGACGACCTCTGGTGGTTCAATGACTACAATAGCTCCTTCGGCAGCGAAGAGCAGCTGCGCTCGATGATCCAGACCTTCAAGGGTCTCGGCCTCGGCACCATCGCCGACGTGGTCATCAACCACCGTCGCGACCTGGGCAAATGGACCGACTTCCCCAAGGAGACCTACAACGGCGAGAACTACGAGATGACCAATCTGGACATCTGCTCCGACGATGAAGCCGCCAAGAAAGGCTACGAAGTAGGTCCTAACAAGGATACCGGCGAAGCATGGGACGGCATGCGCGACCTCGACCACAAGAGCGAGAACGTGCAGCGCATCGTCAAGGCCTACCTCAAGTTCCTGCTCAACGACCTCGGCTATACCGGCTTCCGCTACGACATGGTGAAAGGCTACTCCGCCAAATATACCGGTCTGTACAATGCCGACTCCAACCCGCAGTTCTCTGTCGGAGAATACTGGGATGGCTACACGCCCAGAGTCACCTCATGGATCGACGGCACTAAAGTTGACGGCAAGATTCAGAGCGCAGCCTTCGACTTCCCCTTCCGCTATACCGTCCGAGATGCGCTAAGAGGCAGCAACAACGACGGCAACAGCAAGAACTGGAAACAAGCCGCCGACTACAAGCTACTCGCCAACGAGAGTCTCGCCAGCAAGGCCGCCTATCGCCGCTATGCTGTGACTTTCGTCGAGAACCACGACACCGAGTACCGCTCTTCCAGCGCCCAGCAAGACCCCATCCGTAAGGACACGCTGGCCGCCAATGCCTTCCTCCTCGCCATGCCAGGCACACCCTGTGTCTTCTTCAAGCACTGGCAGGCATATGGTCCTGAGATCAAGGCGATGATTGCCGCTCGCAAGCTCGCAGGCATCACCAACACGTCGGAATATAAGAATGTGGTGAGCACGAATAGTCTCTACGCCAATAGTGTCGATGATAAATTACTGGTGGCTGTGGGCGATTATGAATCGCTTGGCATTGCAAACAGTCCGCAGTGGACGAAGATCCTCTCAGGCTATCACTACGCTTACTACCTCGCCAACACGATGGAGACGGCTTGGGTGAACCAAGGCAGCGGAACCTTCAAGGAAGCCTTCGACGTAGAACTGACTGCTGTGTCGAATACCGACGACGCCCAACTCGTCTACACCCTCGACGGCAGTGAGCCCTCCGCCACCAACGGCACTCAGGCACTCAGCGGCACCCTCGTCCACATCGACGCAGGGAAGGATGCCGTCCTGAAAGTCGCCCTGCTCGTCAACGGCGTCGTCTCAGGCCTCATCACCCGTAACTTCACCTATCAGGAAGACATCCCCGAGCCAGAGGTCGTCATCCCCGACTTCTGTACCGTCACCGAGGGTGAGGTCTGCGCCTTCTTCGAGGCACCCGCACACTGGAGCAACACCGTCTGCTGCTGGGCATGGGTCGACAAGCCCGGTGAGAACTTCACCTACTCACAGCGTAAAGACTGGCCCGGTGTCGACTGCGTGCTCCTCGGCAAGGCTCCCAACGGCAACAACGTCTGGAAATGGACGTGGGACGGCACAAAGCAGAACAACACAGCTGCCACCCAGCCCGAGAAGATCATCTTCAACAACACAGGGCAGCCACAGACCGAGAACCTCGCCTTCACGCAGGCAGGATACTACAACGTCGATGGCCTCCAAGGCACCGTCACGGCCACCGCTATCACAGCCCCAAAGAATGTTCAACGGTCAATGTTCAATGTTCAATGGCATGACCTCCAGGGCCGCCGCCTCAACGCCCGCCCCACCGCAAAGGGTGTCTACATTCAGAACGGTAAGAAGATGATCATCAAGTAACCCATGCGACAGAGATTATATTATATCATATCTATAATGGCAGCCATCATACTGGGCTGTACAAGCTGCGGTGACACGAAAGACGCTGCGGGTCATGCGATGAACAGCGGGTTCGACCAGACCATGCAGGTGGCCGACTCGCTTTACAACAGCATGCAGTTCCGCGATGCCTACGACCTGTACCTGCAGCTGCTCGACAACACAGAGGCCAAGGCCGACAACGAGAAAATGCTGAACGTGCTGAACAGTCTCTGTATGGCCAGCGAACTGGCTGGGCATAAGGCCGATCAGACCAAGTGGCTGGAGCAACTGCTCGACCTGGCTAAGCAGACGGGCAATGCCTATTATGAGTCGATGGGACTGATGTCAATGGGCAAGCGAATCTATTACGAAGGCGACCGTCAGCAGGGTATCAAGTACGTGAGCGATGCCGTTGATATGATGGAGAAGGCTGACCGTGAGAATGCAGACCACCTGAGACATAGTCTAATGATTATCCTTGCTGGTCTGTATAACGATATGAACGACCTTGACCATGCGCTGAAGGTTGATGAGCGTAACGTGCAGCTCACGATGGAAGGTACCCGTTGGGGCAACGCGCCGCAGCTACAGCAGATAGACCGCCGCATGGCGCTGGCGAAGATGGCCTTCTGCCTGGCTAAGATGGGCAATTTCCGTCGGGCAGACTCTGCATACGCTGCTTGGCAGGCCGTAGAGTATGAAGGCGACCACACCCGCGACTATTTCATTGCCGATTATCTGCGTGAGCGAGGCCGCTATCCTGAAGCCGTCAAAGTCAACGACGACCTGATTTAGATCATCCGTGCTCATGGCGATACGTTGGGCGAGATGATGAACAGCGCCAAATGGGGCCTGGCCGAGATCTATCAGAAGATGGGCAACTACAAACAGGCTGCCGACCTCTACGTGCAAGTGCTGGAAATCAACGACACCCTGAAAGCCCGTCAGGCGCAGAACACCGCCCAGGAGCTGGCTGCCGTCTATCACGATCAGGAACAGAAGCAAACGATTCTGGAACAGGAGATGGCCAACACCCGCAAGAATTACATCCTCGTCATCGTGCTGGCTATTCTGCTGGGAGTGATAGTTTATGCCGTCATTACCGTTCGCCAGAAGCGTATTGTCAGTCGGAAGAACCAATTGCTGGCCGAGCAGATTACCGAGGCATTGAAATACAAGGAGTTGTACCGTTCAGAGAAGTTTGAAAAGCTGCCTCCCCCAATCGTTATGCCCGATGTCAGCACCCTCAACGACGAGCAGTTGTTCCAATATGTCACAGAGGTCATTGAGCGCGAGCGGCTCTTCCTCGATCCCAAGTTCGATCGCCAGACCATTATGGACCGTTTCCAACTCACCAAGGAACGTGTGGGCAGCATCTTCTCGCAGAGCAAGCACGCCAAACTGACCACCTATATCCAGTCGTTGCGTTTGGAGTATGCCGCCCAGTTGCTCGTCGAGCAGCCCGAGCGGAGCATTGTACAGATAGCCACCGACTGCGGCTTCGGTAGTCACAAGTACTTCACCGACCGTTTCCGTCAGTACTTCAGCATGACACCTACGGAGTTCCGCAAGGCCAGGGAGTAGTGCTGCCAATCTTGTCGGCAGGGCTACCAAACGCATCTGTACAACTACCAATCTTGTCTGAAATCCCTACCAATCTTGTCTGTGCTATTGCAGCACAGGCATTTTTTTTGTATATTTGCGGAGTGTTTTTTACCTATGACTCTACAATAACAAACAATATTCATTCATTTAAATCATTAACAATTATGACAAGAAAAAGAAAGTACGTGAAGCCTTCGATGAAGGTTCATGAGTTGAAACACCGCACGCAGTTGCTAGTGGGGAGCGACACCTCTAAAGGTGGACAATTTGATCCATATCAGCCTGGTAATTTCTCATGGTAAGTATCAATGCAAGTAATTAACCCTTTAAACGAAAGAAGACAATGAAGAAATACATCTTTATGGCTGTGGCAGGCATGCTTGCATTCAGCAGTTGCTCGAACGACGACAACGAACCAATCGCTCAGAACGCTCCCCAGCAGATGACCTTCACCGCTGGCTTTGGCGACGGTGCTCAGACACGCGCCACGCTCTCTGGCTATAATGTCACCTTCGACGCTGGCGATAAAATCAGCGTCTTCAGCGCCAACAACAATAACGTGACGTTCACTACCGCGGCGGGCAGCCCATCGGCTACTGAATCGGCCACCTTCACAGGCACGGCTACAGCTGGCGACCCTACGTACTATGCCATCTATCCCCATTCCTACTACATAGATTATGAACGCGAAGGCACCACTATCAAGAACGTGTTAATAGAACCTGATCAGTCAGACGCTTCCACAACTGCCTGCGGCTGGGAGAAGGAATCTGCCATCGCCTATGCCACAACCACAGGCTCGAGCTTTACGTTCCACAACGCATGCGCCCTGCTTAAAATAACTAACGGTAGAGGTTTTTCTCAGAATGGAATATGGATAGAAGTTAATGAGGAAACCCTGACTGGACTCTTCGACCTCAATACTAACGATGGATCACTTGCAGTACAAGAAGGAGAGGGAAACAACTATGTTCATGCTGATTGTGTGCAAAGCGGAAAAACTATTTATCTTGCCGTTGCACCAGGTACTTACACAGACTTCAAAGCTACTTGCGATATCAATTATACAGAATATACTAAATCGAAAACTGGCTCCGTCACCTTCGCAGCCGGCAAGATTTACGACTTAGGCAATACAAGTGCCTGGGGCAATTAATGATAAAGTCGCACACGACGCATAGCACAATAACTAGATCATAGGGTCTTTGATCTATTTGGAAAAACAAGGATGTGGGAGACTGATGGCTTCCACATTCTTTTTTATTACTCCATTTCCTCAATGAAATACTTTTGGCACGACGTGGTCTTGTAAGGCGTATAACCTAAACGGTTCAGAGCTCGCCCTACCTCGACGTTGATGTTCTTCGTGAGGTGGAAATTGGGGAAGGACCGGTTCAGTATCTCCACGATCTCATTGACACTCTTCATGGCCGACTTGTCGTTCTCGTCGGCAGGCCGGAATGTCAAAGTGATCATCTTCTCAATGCTGCCCACCTGCTCAAAGTGACGGTTCTCCTGGATGATACGCAGGTTCTCGTCCTCGTCGAACCAATAACGGTCGCCACGGGCTATCTCCGCCACGAGCTGGGCATAGAGCTGCGGATAGTCGATGGGGGTGAGATAGTCTATCTGGTCGTTGACCAGGATACAGATGAAGCGTCGAGAGCCGGACTTGTCGTCGGGCAGCGGGCGAAGGTTGTTCGTCGTGGCGATGAACGAAGCGTAGCGACGGCGCTGTTCGTAGGCTTTGCCGTAGGGCGGCCGCATCTTCACGTCGCTCTTCGAGATAAGGTGCTTCAACAGCGGCTGCTGACTGCGTGAGAGCATGTCGAACTCGTCGATGTTGATGAGTGCGAACGAGGTCAGACCGAGGTTGATGGCGGTCTCGTTCTTGAAGTCGATCTTGTCGTTGTAGTAGTCGCGCAGCTCTTCTGGCAGGATGATGCCGCAGAAGGCCGACTTGCCGCAGCCCTGCGGACCGATGAGCATCGGCACGATGGCATTACCGTGATTGCGGTCTATACCCTTCCAATGGGCCACCATTGAGAGCATCCACTTGTGGAAGTCGTTGATCCAGTGATGGTTATCGGTCTTGATGCGCTCTGCCAAAGGTGTCACGCGGTCGCGACCGTCCCACTTCGGCAACTGCTCCAGCCACTCGTTCACAGGGTCGAACTCTGGTATCATCGTCGACTCCACATAGCGTTTGATGTCCTTGTCCCATGAGTCGAGTCCGGCCTTCAGAGCCCGTATCGACATGGTGTTCATCACCTCCTTTGTCAGGTCGCTGAAGCGGTAGTCGTAGGAGTCCTTCGATCGGTACTGGGCCACGCCCGTCATCACGTTCTTCCTGAGTTCGTAGCGGGAGTTGAGGAAAGCCTCGGTCTTGTAGGTCAACAGCTGCGAGGGCTTGACGTGCTTCAGCGGCCAGGTGGCCTTCAGCGTCTTGGAGTATTGCGAGTCGAATACGGTCTGCACATACTCCGCATCCTCGTTCAGCCGTCCGTCGAAGAGCGTCATCTTCACGGCGAACGCCTCCTCGAGGCCGCTCTCATGACAGTTCTTGGCCAACACCTCTAAGCAATGGGGCACGAAATCCTCGTCCTTATCCAGACGGCACTCCTCGAGGGCATCGGCCTTGCAGGCCTGGTATTCATGGCGGCGGGAGGCCTCGGTGGAGAGACCGGGTATCGTTGCCTTGTTGGTGCCGTCGCCTGTCTTGTGGCGCACTGTCCTCGAGAGTCGTTCTGCCGTCTGGTCCTCTGGCGACACCATCATCACCTCACACTCGGGATTGAAGTAAAGCCCCTCGTCATGACTGAGTTCACAGCTGCTGCGCAGCGACGGGGCGATGTTCTCCACGCGGATGGCCAACTGGGTGGAGTAGAGGTAGTGCAGCTTGGCGTAGGCGTTGAGGTTGAACTTCTCCACCTCCGACTGCCAGTAGCCCTCGGGGTTCTGCCAGTTGTTGCGCTCCGCCGCCTGACAGACGAGCTTGACGCTCCGTCCGTCGGCTCCGACGAAGGCCAGCAGCGTGTAGTCGATGAGCGATGCTTCCTGACGGATCTCCTCTGCCGTTCGACGGTCTTGTAAGTTGTTGATTTCCAGCAGGATCATACCGTTATAGATATAGGTCCACCGCTGACCGTCCTGGTTTTTGATGGCCGATGCGAAGCAGATGCGAGGTATGTCGGTGATTTCGCCAAGAGACTTTCCGCTCTTGAGCTTGCCTGAGCGGATCATCTCTACGGCCTCGCTGAGGGTATAACGGGTGTAGCGCTCCTGCCCGTCGCGCTGGTTAATCAGTGTCACTTTCTGTCTGGTAATCTCTGTCATAGCTTGTTCGTTTTGTTAGAATCACACAATCTGACTGCAAAGATACAAAAAATAATATAGATTTCCAAAAATATTTGAAACTTTCTCTTCCATCTTCCATAAATCTTCTGAGATATTAGTGTAGAAAGGTATTTTCGATATGGAAGAGAAAGTATTCTATTCCATATTACTTCCATATTTTTGGAAGCAGAGCTGCCTTCTTACACGGGTTAAGATGCCTTCCACAACTGATGCAGACGTCTTGTAACTTCCTTACTGATAGGACTTTACCCTATATAGAAGGCATCCCTTACTGTCGTACTAGGCATACTTTACTATCGTGGAAGGTATCAGAACGACTATTACTAGACATCTCCATGAGAAAATGGCGACAGAAAATCGGGAGAAAGGATAGGCTAAACTCCAAGAAAGGTGGCAGTAAACCCAGAGAAAGGATAGGGCAAAGTCTAAAATTCTCGAGAGAATTTCGGGGTTTACCCTAACTAAAGTCCCACTTTAGTCTATCTAAAGTCAGACTTTACTGCCTGCAAACACCTGGCCTTCGGATGGGAACGGTTATGGAAGTAATATGGAAGAGAAAATTTTCTCTTCCATATTACAAGCCACTGTATTACAGAAATATACAATGATTTATGGAAGATGGAAGTGAATTAGCACTTGAAAATGGATCGGAAGACGAACCAGACGTGCATGGCGATGGTGGAAAGCCAGCCGTAGTGGCGCGTCATGACTCGGAAACGCTCGAGGAGCGACTCGCGGTGGTGGAGGGTGGTCTGGCCTTCCTCGGTGTAGTTGGCCACAACCATGTGGAGGTTGTGGAGTGGTACATTCTCTCGGGCAGCGGCCTTCATAATGCGGATGCACCAATCGACATCGGCAGAGTAACGGTAGCGGAGGTCGTAGGGCGTGGCGATGGCGAAGTCGGTACGGGCGTAGAAGGCCTGGTGGCAGACAAGCATGCCGTGGCGGAAGGACTTCCAAGTGAGATGCTCTGGTGGAGCAAGACGACGGTGGCGGAGGAAATGGCCTTCGGCATCGACGATATCAGTGTCGCCATATAGGACGGCAGGAAGATTCGAATTTAGGATTGAGAATTTAGAATTGAGAGATTCGGCGATGCGGCTGACGGTGTCGGAGGAAGGGAGAAAGTCGCCGGCATTGAGGAAACAGACATAGTCGCCATCGAGGGAGCGGAGGCCTTTGTTCATCGCGTCGTAGATACCGTGGTCGGGTTCAGAGGTGACCTGTATGCGATGGCCGTTTTCAGCGGCATTCGAGCGCTGGATATAGTCGTCGACCAGCTGGAGGGTGCCATCGGTAGAGGCACCGTCGATGATGAGGTGGACAATATCGGGATAGTCTTGTTGCATCACACTGTCGAGCGTGCGCTGAAGGACAGCGGCGGCGTTGTAGGTGATGGTGACGTACGTGATGGTCATAGCTTATAATGCTTGAAGGCGAGGGCCTGTTGGTAGACTTCGGCATAGCGCAGGGCGACGCTCTGCTGGGAGTAGCTCTGTGAGACCTTGCGCACACATGCCTCGCTGAGTGCCTCGTAATGGACGGAGGTGAGCACCCAACGGATGCCATGAGCGAGGTCGTCGGCACTGCGGTATTCGGCCACATAGCCATTACGCTTATGGTCTATCTCCTCAGGGACGCCGCCCACCCGGAAGCCCACGCAGGGCAGTCCGCAGGCCATCGCCTCCATGATGGTGTTGGGCAGATTCTCCGACAGCGAGGGGAGCACAAACACGTCGGCGGCCTGATAGATGTCGACGATACGGCGCTCGTCGTTGACATAGCCTAAGGGGATGGCGGGGAGCGAGAGCTGCGGGGCGACCTCCTCGGCATGGCCGCCCAAGATGAGGACGGTGGCGCTGGTCAGGTCGTGCAACAGTCGGCAGGCCTCGATAAGGTAGTCCATGCCCTTGTTCTCGTTGGTGGCTCGCTGGGATGCGAAGAGGATATACTGGCGGTCGAGCGGCAGGCCGAGACGCCGACGGGCCTCCGTGCGGTCGCCACGACGATAGATGTGTGTGTCGATGGGGTTGGGTATGCTGGTGATCTTCTGACCTTTGAGCAGGGCACTGGCCTTCGCTTCGCCTTCGAGCCAACGGCTACAAGCGACGAAACAGATGTTCTCGCCGTCGAGCATACGCTGCTTCTTGCGCCAGACACTGGTGGATAGGTCGTTCTTGGAGCCTCCGCCAGGGAGTAGGCGGCAGTGATGACAGCCTGTGGTGAAGTGGCGGCAGCCGAGGGTGACATGACAGAGGGCCGTGGCGGGCCAGATGTCGTGCATTGTCCAGACCACGGGCTTGCCTGAGCGCAAGATCTTACGGATGGTGCCAAGGGAGAGCATACCCTGATTGATCCAATGGAGATGGATGACGTCGGCCTCGCGGAACTCGGGCAGACGGGTGATGTCGGAACCTGCGTTGGCGAGGTCGATCTCGAAGAGATGACGACGGGAGAACAGTAGATGACAGTAGATGACGAGGCGTTCCCAGAGGAAGTGCCAGTGTAGCAGCGGCGACTTAGGCAGGGGAACGACGGTGAGCTGGTCGCCGAGTTTGTCGCGCACCAGCATCTTCGCCTTCACACCATGGTTGTTGAGAGCCTGCATCAGACGGTTGGCTGCGACGGCAGCCCCACCTGTACGGTCACTGGTATTGACAATGAGAACGCGCATACGGGACTACGAATTTTCCTTGGCCTCCTTCGCCCTGCGCTTAGCCTCCTTCTCGGCCTCTTTCTGCTTGCGCTTGGCTTCCTTAGCGGCTTCCTTGGCCTTACGCTTGGCCTCTTTTTCCAGCTCTTTCTCGCGCTTACGCTGTTCCTTCTGCAGTTTCTTCAACTCCTTGGCGCTCTGCTTGGCGGTCTCACGCTCGGTCTTCAGGGTCTCCTTGGTCTGAAGGGCCTCCTCCAGCTTTTCGCGGATGGTTTCCTTGTCGAAGGTGATCACCATGCCCAGGATACCCACGGAGAGGGTGTTGTCCTTACCCTTGAGGTGGACAGAGGTGGTGTTGAAGACGAAGTAGTTGTTTTCGCGGAGTTTCGAGTTGAGGGCGGTCTCAGCGGTCTTGACAACGATGCCTCGCCCAATCTTGGCGAGTGCGTTGTCGCCCAGACGGTCACGGGCCTCTTCGTCGACATATTCCTCGATGGCCTTCATCATAGCTTCCTTGTGCCGTTCCTTGTCTGGCCGTGTGAGGATCAGAATGACGGCAATCATTAAGAAGATGAGTATGATCAGCAAATTCTTCATATACCTATTATATATATTATTGTGGCTGCAAAGGTACGAAAAAAGAAAGGAAAAATGGTGGTAAAAGTGGAAAAAGATAATGTTATCGCACACATTCCATTGATTTAAATCAAGAATGAGGGGCATTTTTACACTTAATCGGTACAAAATCTTGCGAGATATGAAAAATCATTGTACCTTTGCATCGTCAAAAGGTTAATAGATTGTTTTAGGTTAGTAGTAATATTTATAGTTTTAGGTTTTTAGTTATTGGTAAGAGAAAGTTTTCAACTGGATAACAGGAGGCAATTGTGAAATTCCCTTTTAAACTTTCAAATTTTTAGCCGAAAGGCTGAAAATTTCTTTTAGAGAAAAGGATTTTTAGTTAAACATAGGCTTTTTCAGATGCCGCGGCTCGAGAGAGTCGCGGCATCATTCTTTTATTTCAAAAAAAAGTTGTAATTTTGTCCCCAAATTACGAATATAATGACAAGAAACAGACTACGAGCCCTGTTGCTGGGCAGTTTTTTAAGCTGCTGGACCCTCGCGGCAAGCGCCCAAGAGGAGATCATCGAGCACGAGGGCAGCAAATACATCATCCATGTGGAGCGACTGAACCCCGATGCGGAGATGACGTTACTCGACGTGCTGCATATCTGTCCGGAGCTGATGTCGAGCGACGGCAAGACGCTCACCGCGAACTTCATACTCAGTGTCGACGATATCTTCCTGAGTGCCGACTACGAGCCCCTGCTTGAGGGCATCAAAGCCTGCGACCTCAGCGAGGTAATTGTGAGCGGCTACGGTGCTGTGCTCAACGCCACTGACGGTACCTCGGGCACCATCGACCTGCAGTTCAAGGAGGCTGAGGGACTGGCGGGTAAGCTCGCCCTCAAGGGCAGCACCTACGGCAACGGACAGTTGTATGCCGACGTCGTCAGCAGAAGTGAGAAGGTGACCGTGAGAGCCTTCGCTCAGACCAAGCTGCAATATGGCACGGCTGACGCGTCGGGGAACAGCATCACCTCACGCAATGCCGTGGAGAACGCAATGCTCTTCGTGGACTGGCAGGCGACAGACGATGACCTGCTGAAACTGAAGCTCTCGCAGGGCTATGGCGACAGGAAGAACCGCATGCTCGACGCCGACCTATATGAAGAGACGGATATGATAAGGGAACGGTGGGGCGAGCTTGTGGCGACCTATGAACGCAACCTCAACGAGCAGGAGGCTGGTCTCTATCTCGAGGCGGGCATGAACTACACCGGCACAGACCTCGACTTGCTAAAGAGCCGGACGGCTCAGCCCTGGTGGATCGTGGAGTGCAGCTTCCCCTTCCTGAAGCAATCGCTCTGGATGACCGCTGGCTACGAGGGCGGCTATATGAACCTCTGGGACAAAAGTATCAGTCGTGAGCAGAACCTCTACAACGACCTGTATGTGCAGCTGGACTATAAGAAGGGACCGTGGGTGATCAGCGTAGGAGACCGTTTCAGGCACAACAACTTCTGGGATAGGAACTACGTCAAGGGTGACAGGAGCCTGTGGTCGTACAACCGCAACGAGAACGCCCTGCACGCCAGCGTGGGGTATCAGAAAGGCCGGCACTTCGCACAGGGCATCTTCAGCCGCTCGTTTTTCAACCCCTTAGCCAGCGACTTCCAGGATTATCTGGACGATGAATCCATCCACCACAACACGAACTATAAGACCAACCTCGCCTGGCGATGGGAGGGACGCTATACCTATCAGACGGAACACCTCGTGGCGACGGGCAGTGTGACTCACACGCTACGCACAGACATGCTCATCCCCAACGAGGCGCTGACAGGACTAGGTTCCGTCGTCACATGGCATCACGGGCCCCTGCGGTTGACGGGTGGTGCAAACGTGTACCATCTGCACATCAGCTCTGACGAAGCCGTCGACGAGACCTTCTTCTCCCTGAAACTCACCCCCACCCTGCTCTTGGGGAACGGTTTCAGACTGTCATCTGTGCTGATCTACAACAGTCGAAGAGATTACTACGGAACGCATGCCCATCTCAACGCTTCGGTCAAGATGAACAAGGACTTAGGGAAACGGTGTAATGTGTTTGCCGACTTCCACGATATCGCTGGACAGCCGTCGGGAGAGTGGTATAGCCTGACGCAGTCGTTTAAGAACCGCGCCCTGACTATCGGATTTACATATTATCCTTGGCGATAAGGCAGACGGCGTAGGCGGAGATACCCTCCTCGCGACCAGTGAAGCCCAGCTTCTCGGTGGTAGTGGCCTTGATGGAGATATCGTCCTCATCGCAGCCGCAGATGGCTGCCATACAGGCTTTCATCGCAGGGATGTGGGGATTCATCTTCGGTCGCTCAGCACAGATGGTGGCGTCGATATTCACCAGATGATAGCCTTTCGTGGCTATCAGGGCGATGGTGTCGCGGAGAATGATCTTACTGTCCATGCCGTCGGTCTCGGCGGAGGTATCGGGGAAATGATAGCCGATGTCGCGCATGTTCGCAGCGCCAAGGAGGGCATCGCAGACGGCATGCAGCAGCACGTCGGCATCGCTGTGGCCCAGCAGTCCTTTACTATGTTCGATCTTAATGCCGCCCATCCACAGGTCGCGGCCTTCTACTAACTGATGGACATCAAAGCCCATACCAACACGTATTTTCATCTTCTAAACAAGTCTTTGATGCCATCCATGTCGAAGGCGAGGGTGAAACGGAGGGTTTGGTCGAGGGGATTACTCTTGGCTGTAGAGATGACATAGCCCACGTCGAGGGAGAACACACTCATACGGAAACCACCACCAACGGTGAAATACTTCATGTTACCTTTCGATTCCGCCTGATGATGATAACCCGCACGGAGAGAGAACTGGTCGTGGTAGACATATTCCGCACCAATGCTCCATACAACCTCCTCAAGTTCTTCCTTAAAGCCGTCAGGAGCATCGCCAAAACTCTTGAAGATACCACTGATCGAACTCACGTCGCTATACTCACGACGCACACGGTCCTGATAGTCACTGTTCGACTCACCCTCCTCTTGTCGAGGTACGGTGGGCACCAGCAACTTGTTGGCATCGGCCGTAATACTGAAACGGTTATACTCGTCGACAGGTACCATCAGCGAGGCACCCACACGGAGGTTGGCAGGCAGGAACTGGCTCTCGTCATCGCCATAGAAGGAGATCTTAGAGCCGATGTTCGACATATTCATACCCAATCCCAGCTGACACTCACGACTGCCGAGCATGATGTAGTTGTTGTAATACATCGCCAAGTCGGCAGCAAAGGCAGACGCAGGTTTGGAGTCCTCGCTGTAGTCATAACGCAGGTCACTGTGTATCCAACGGATGGCTGCAGCCAGCGAGAACTTCTCGCTGAGCATCATCGAATAGGCCACGTCGAGCGACATCTCATAGGGTTTCACGCTCATGCCATCGTCGGCAAACACCTCGCCGAGGGAGAAATAGCGCACGGATCCGGAGATGGCAGAATAGTCGCCGATGCGATAGTAGCCAGCCACATAGGCCAGGTCGATATCGTTGACGAGCTGTCGCAGCCACGGGGTATAGTTCAGGGCGATGCCTGAGCGACTGATGCAGAAAGGATACTTGGCAGGGTTCCAGTACTGGGAGTTCACATCCGGATCAGTGGCCACACCAATGTCACCCATAGAAGCACCACGGGCATCAGGGGCGATGGTCTGGGAGATGACAGCGTGCTCAACGGGGTTGAACATCTGTACCTTGTCTTCATCCTGGGCGTAGAGTGCTAAAGGTAAAAAGGTAAAAAGGTAAAAGGGTAAAACCCATTTTACCAAACCAGTCACCTTATCATATATCTTATTCATCATTATTTATTAATTTCTTTATATTCTTTACTTTTTTACCTTTTTACTTTTTTACCCTTTAATAACGTTTCCGCCACTTATTTATTGTTTGAGGACAATCAATTTAACGGTTTTAGAGGTGCCGCCCACGGTGAAGCGACAGAGATAAACACCTGTGCGCAAGAGGGAACCGCCACTGAGGCTGAGGTTCCAGTTGAGGATGTAAGAACCGTTTGTGGCCGCACCCTTTACCGTTCGTTTATAGAGTTGGCGCCCAGAGAGGTCGAACACCTCCATCAACACATCCAGATCCGCACCTGTGACGGCTTGGGTGATGATGAACGTGGTCTGGTCCCAGGCAGGGTTCTTCGTGCAGATGACGTTCACATTGCCCACCGAGACATCGTCGGCCACCTGGAACGAGAGGCGCGAGACAGACGAGTTGTTCAGCACATCCCAAGCCCTGAACTGCAGGGTGTGGGAACCGTAGGAGAGTTGTGGTATGCTGAAGCTGACCGTGCCGCTGCGGTAGTCGCCGAAGTCGAAGGCAAAGTAGTCGTTGAGGTTATAGGTCAACGATGTCTCCCCGTCGATGACGAGTTCGAGGTCGTGGCCGATGCTGCTGCCTGAAGCGTTGATGCCGCTCTCGTCGTAGAGTTCCGCGAAGAAATAAGGCGTAGCGTTCACCTTGTCGCCATTAGAGAACGAGCGGCTGTTGAGGTAACAATAGATAGAGGGACCGATGGAGTCGTTGGCGGCAATCCCGCTGTCAGAGAGATAGAAACCATCCGTCAGACCGTGGGCCGTCTCTGTCTTGCCGTTGTCGACGGCATAGAGTGTCATCAGTCCGCTGCCATCCGTATAGCTGATATCTTTGGGCACGGCAAAGGTAAAGTGGAACACACCCTGGCTCACGCTGTCGGAACCCTGATAGAGTGTCTTCGTGCGGTCGGTATAGATGAAGGGGGTGTCAGCACCCTGCGACGAGGTGTCGTTGAGTTTGCAGACGATGGTCTCCTCAGCATCGCGGACAGTCGCCGTCACAACGCCATTGAAGTCTGCAGCCACCGCATTGCCACGCACCACATGTCCCGTGACCTTGGCTATCGAGCCTGCGCCGAGGGTGACTTCAGAGCCTGCGGGTTGTCCGTTGATACTGTCTACCACCACTTGAGCCTGCGGACAGGCCAGTGGGAGGGCAGGATCACCCAAGAGAGTGTATTGCAGTTTGTTGGGTGAGGTGTCGCGCCCTGTGCTGACGAGGTCGCACTTCGCTTGTCTTGCGGCTTCACCAATGGTGTAACCCGATTTGAGCACATAGTTCGTGAAGGCGAGGTTCATCGCCTCGTTGTAGTTGGCATAGACCGTCCGCGTGGTACCGAAGAAGGCCACGCCCCCACCCCGCTGACTGAGCATCACGGTCTCGCCGATGTTATCTTCTTGTCCGTCAAAGGGCATAATATCGCAGGAGGCGGTGAGCCACAGGGGCAGATGGTTGGTGGTGGACGACTCGAAGTCGGCTAGTTTCATTACGAGCTCGTGGGAGAAGGCATAGGGTGCACCATGACCATTATAATTCATGAACAAAGCGCCATCGGCCATCTGCTGTTTGATCTGACGGGTGGCCTCAGGATAGGTGTATCCCGTGGCAGAAGAGGTGCGCTGGTAAGCGTCCCAGTAGATCTTCTTTACTTGATAGCCGGGATAGTTCTTCTCAATGAGGTTAGCCACACGGTCGGCGGTGATCATGTGGGAGTTACTGTTACCGTCGTCGCCCATCATACAGATGACGTTCTGCCAAGGGCCGGCATACTCGTTGGCGGCATAGCTGAGTGTCTTGTCGACGAGTGTCTTAGCCTGATCCAGCGTACGGGCTGGGTAACGGCCAACGGCCACATCGGGCTTGCCCTTATAAGATGAGCCCTCCTGAATCAGTTCCTCGTCGTCCAACAGACAGAAGAAATCATCGCTGACGTAACAGTTGACGTGACTGAAGGAGTTCTCGCTCTCAAAGCAGAGCAGGAAATCATCCGGATCGCAGCCAGTCCAGTCAGCACTGAGCATACGGTTATCCCAAGCACCGTCGCCAAAGAGCAGGAGATAACACGGCTGGTCCTTGTCTGACGAAGCACGGTCGTAGAGCATCTTCATATACCGCCGGTAGGCCGTCGCATCCGGGGTGCCGCTGGAGAACTCATTGTAGAGCTCATCGGCAGGAACGATCCTGACGCGCATACCGTCGTGCTCCTCATGCCAGGTCTTGATACGCTCAGCCTCTGACAACACCTGTTGGTTGGTGGGAATGATGATGACCATATCCACCGCTTCATCGGCATGGTGGTCCTGATTCATGATCAGGTAGTGGAAGGTGGGCACTGGCAACTCTGATGACTGAAGATTGGTCATCTCCTTAGGCGCGTCGAGTGTCAGAGAGAGATAATCCAGTCGTAGGTTTGCCCCTGAGGTCTGTGTGATGGTGACGATGTTCTCTCCCGCCTTCAGGTTCGTCAGAGGGTATTTGGTGACATTCTCTTCGGCCTCTGTATAGCTATCGAGGTTGACATTCCGTGTGACGGTACCAATCACGGAGTCGTTGACGGCGATGGTGGCAGCGATACTGCCGTCGTAGGTCAGGGCGACGGACAAGGTTCCCGTTTCACCATTGGCATGAAGGGTATAACTGCGAGGATTGCCAATAGTGAAGAGCGTCTTGTCGAAGAGGTTACGTCCTCCGTGATACCAGGCATAGTCGTCGACCTCATACAAATCGTGGTAATCATTGGCTGAGGGGTAATGGGCAGCGACAAACTCCTCCTGACTGATAGAAAGTGGTGCACTCAGAGTATCTGTGGGTTCCCAATCCGAGAGGAAATAACAACCTGATACGGAATAGGGGTTTCGGGTACGGGTGGTAATGGCGGGAGACTCCCAGTTCACGGGGCCTACGCCATAGAACAGTCGGCGACCATCAACGACACAGGTGGGCACCTCTTTAAGGTCATCCGTCTCAGTGAGGTAGTCGCCTGTCAGCTTTTCGGGTTGCAACGCACCACCATAGCCATAGAGTCTCACCTTCGAGGGATCAGAGAAGCCAGCTTTCTTTATCAAGGCATCCGTGAGCTGATAGAAGCCCGTCTCTGGAACACTGATCTTCGCCCAGGTGCCAGACTGGAGGACGGAGTGGGCGGCATAACGCTCCCCAGAGCTATCACTACCGCGTGTCCTAATCTTGGCCGTAGCCTCCACGTTCAGCTTAAAGGAAACAAGCTTCTGGTATTTCCCGTCGCGGAAAACCAAAGGCACAAACGACACCTCAAGCACGCCTTGTTTTCTGGCCACTCCAACAGACTGCGACACCTCTGGCCATGCTGGCAAAGGATCGCCACAAACCTGCCGATAACGCTGGATATCGGCACGCGACATGTCTATGAATAAAGGATACTCGATGCTGACGTGCCAGAGGGAGTCGGCATAACGGCTACCTAACTGCTTCTGATACGTATAGACTGGCAACAACGAGTCGATCCTGACCTGCTGCGCCGTCAGGTTCACGTACTCCTGAGCCTCTGTATACAGACAAAGGAACAGAAGAACGCATCCTATCATCAGTCTCCAGACGTTTCTCACGTTCTGCTGAATTGTTTAGGATAATAACGTTCTTCTGTCCCTTTTTATTGTGTCGTTAGCCTCTTGCTTCGATTTTCTTGTTGATGTCGTCGATTACCTCGTCTGTAAGTTCATACTTCGAGATGATGAACATGGCGAGGGCGAGCAGGATGGCGGGGATAACGCAGACCAACCAGAGGATACCCTCCTCAGCGAAAGCCGTCTGGTCGATTTCTGCGCTGTTATAGCCTACGAAAGCCAGGACTGCAGGACCTACGATGCTTCCGAAGGTCATACCGGCCTTGAAGAACAGACCCGTCAGAGCGTTGACGATACCAGAGATACGGCGACCTGTGGTATACTCACCATAAGAGATCACCTCAGGTACCAGTGCCCACATATAACCCGTGGCGACGATGACACCCGTGCTCTTGATGAACTGTGCCACATAGATCATCATCATGCTGGGGTTCTCCATCTTAGAGATGAAATAGAGCATTGCCATACCGATGATGGCGGCACCAAGAAACAGATAGAACATGTTCTTCTTACCAACCATACGCTTGAACCAAGGCACCAGCGGCATGAAGATGAAGGCGGGCAGCGAACCCAGGGCCATGAAGATGGACAATTCCTGAGCAGAGCCGTGCAGATTGCTGTTAATGAAATAAGCACCAGCGGCATTTCCCACAGACATCATGGCGAAAGCGGTGATAAAGAAGAAAGCAAGCACACGCAAGGGACGGTTGCGGAGGAACTCCATCCAGAGGTCGCTGACCTTCACGTCTTCAGTAGTCTTGGCATCCATCACGACGCGCTCCTTACACTGCGTGAAGCAGAACACGAGCAGACAGAAACCTATGATGGCATAGATAGTCATCGTGGTGAACCAAGCTGAGGGATCCTTAGGAAGGCTGTCAGACGGAGCACCAGCAATCAGGGCGATGAACAGGGGCAGACCAGAGTTCACGGCCAAACCACCGAGGTTAGCCATAAACATACGCACTGATGTGAGGACGGTGATCTCATCCGTGTCGCGAGTCAGCGAAGAGTTCAGGGCACCATAAGGCACGTTGATGAACGTATAGAGCAACTGCATCGAGATATAAGTCACATACGCATAGATCAGCGACGGAGCAAAACCATTGTAGAAGCAGAGGATGGCGAAGCCCGAAAGAGGAATACCCACATAGAGCAGATAAGAGCGGTATTTACCGTAGCGCGGATTGCTCTTGTCGATTAACGTGCCTACGATAGGGTCCCAAATGACGTTTGCCACATTACCCACCAGGAACATCACGGCGACGGCAGACGGTGTCAGTCCGTAGATGTCGGTGTAGAAGAACAGCAGGTAAGTACAGATGACCTGAAAGATCAGATTCTGGGCCAGGTCGCCCGAGCCGAAGCCGATGCGTTGTACCCAAGACAGCTTGTAAAAGCCTTTTGTTTCGTTTGTTGTTGCCATAATAACTATTTATTTGTTAAGTTTTAATTCAAATGATGACATGGGGAGACCGCTGAGGGAGCGGACATTGGCCTTGAGGGGGTTGTCCTTCCAGGCGTAGCGGATGGATCGTGGAGGGAGGAGGGTGGAGGGTGGAGGGAGAATAGTGATGCGGTTGCCATTAGCGGTGGCAGAGGCATTCATGAATTTACCATCTTCACCTGCGACCTCAAACTCATAGAGCTCGCCAGACTGGATGGGCTGGTCAAGAGTCAAAATGATCTTTCCGTCATTCAACTCAGCAGAGATGACCTCAGGAGAGAGACACACCTTATTATTATATACAAGACGATCGAAACAGAATCCGATTCGCTCTGCCACTTCCTTCTTTCGCAGGGGATGGATGTCGACGGTTTCGCCTAAGTCGTTGATGACGGCCAGTTCTGCATAAGGATCTGCCTTAGCTACTGTACGCTGCGCCTCACGGAGCTGTGCCCAGCCACTATTGACTGGTTCCGTCTGAGGTGTGATAGGCCTCGGCATACCTGTCTGCTGACGACCGTCGTAGTTGGCGAGCTGCACGATGACGAAGGGCATCAGCGGATCTTGCCAACGGTCACGCCAACACCCCATCAACTTTTTCAGATAGTCGGCATAAGGCGCAGGATTGCCTGTATTCGACTCACCCTGATACCACACCACACCGCTGAGGGCATAGGGTGCCAGGGGATAGAGCACGGCATTATAAAGGGTTGTGGGCAGATTCTGTAACGACACATCGCCACTGGGACATGGCGGCATCTCGACGCCCTCATGCTGTTTCCACATCGGACTCAGAGGAATCACGTCCTCCGGCAGCGGATTCTGTGAGCAGCGATCGTCGCCAAAGCAGAGCATATAAGGCTTCTCGGGGATGAAGTGTACGGCCCCGTATCTGTTGATAAAGCGCACGGTAATCACATTGTCGCCCTCACGCAGCAGACCCTCAGGAATGTCATAACGCCGTGGAGGATACTGGTAGTAGGTGTGTCCGATCTCCTGACCGTTCAGATAGGTGACATCCTGATCGAAGAGCGTACCCAACAACAGGCGGGCTGCCTTACGCGCGTGTTCCTTATTTATATTTATATGCTGACGAAGCCATACGGTACCAGTGCCTCGCCAAGTCCAATCGTTCTGGTTGATGGTGTTCCAGTCGGAATCGTCATAGTCTGGACGGATATAGTCCTGCGTGGCATCAGCCTGGTTCAGCAAAGCATCCCACTGTCTGTTGGCCTCGGCATTGGCTTTCATCTGTGCCTTCACGTATTCATCGTTCGCGTAGAATGCTGTCCGCTTCAACAGCATCGGATAGTCACGCTGCAGGGAATCGGCAGAGATCCACGCCTCAATAGGGGTGCCGCCCCAGCTGTTGACGATGATGCCCTGAGGGACTTTTGTCTTCTCGAACATCCGCTTGCCCAGGAAATAGCCCACAGCCGAGAAAGGCCAGGCATTCTGCTTGTTCAGGGGTTTCCAATTGATGCTCGTCGCACGGATATCATCCTTAGGGCCATGGGTGTCTGTATCGTTCTGCACACGGAAGAGTCTGATGTTCTGGTTCTCATAGCCGTCGATCTCTTTCACATACTGCGGATATACCCGCTCAATATGCACATCGATGTTCGACTGTCCGGAACAAAGCCACACATCACCGATAAGAATATCTCTTAATTCTAAATCATTAATTCTTAATTCGTATGGTCCTCCTGCTTTCATCTTAGGCAAGTCTACCCGCCAGCGACCTTCCTCATCTGCTACGGTCGTATATTGCTTCTTATTAAAGGTGACTGTCACGGTCTCACCAGCGTCTGCCGTCCCCCAAACGGGGATGGCTTTACCTCGCTGGAGCACCATGCCCGACTGAAAAAGTTGGGGTAATGACACCTTTGCTTCTACAAAAGATACACAAAGAAATGTTGTCAGAACAAAAAGAAATTTCTTCATTAGATAACCATTTGATGTTGCAAATATACTAAAAATGTTCGATGAAAACATCAAAAACTTTATTTTTCTTACCCGATGAAACATTTAAAAAAGTGTCTGTAACAAATCGTAATGTCCGTTGGCGTATTTTTGCGTAACTTTGCAAACAAAAACAGGCCATATTATAAAAAAGAAAGCAGAACGATGAAGGATTATGCTTCACAAAAAGTTTCACTCGGGGAGAAATTCGGCTACTCGTTAGGAGACGCCGCCGCCAATCTGGTGTTCCAGATGATGATGATCTTCCAGTTAAAGTTCTATACAGATGTATTTGGACTGGATGGTGCGGTGGCAGGCAGCATCCTGATGATAGGAAGTATCTCTGCCATCATCGTAGATCCTACGGTAGGACTTCTCGCCGACCGTACGAATACCCGTTGGGGTAAATTCCGCCCATGGGTGTTGTGGACAGCCATCCCCTTCTGCCTGTTTTACGTCCTCGCCTTCTATAACCCCGGCATCCAGGAGAAGTCGATGGTAGCCGTCTATGCCACCATCTCCTATGTGCTGATGATGACGGCCTACTCCTCTAACAACATCCCCTACACCTCGTTAGGCGGTGTGATGACCAGCGATATCAAGGAGCGCACGAGTATCACTACCATCCGTTTCATTGCCGTCACCATTGCCCAGTTCGTCGTACAAGGACTGACACTCCCACTCGTCGACACCTTTGGACAAGACGACAAGCAACACGGTTGGATTTGTACCATCGCCCTCTTCGCCTGCATCGCTCTGGTACTGTTTGTCGTCACCTTCCTGGTGACCAAGGAGCGCATACAACCCCCTCCCGCACAGGAGGTCAATGTCAAAGAGGATATCAAGATCACGCTCTCTGACGTCTCCTGGAACTCGATGGCCCTGCTCACATTTGCCATATTCATCACATTGGCCATGTGGGGATCCGCCATGAACTTCTACTTCCAATACAACATCGACCAGAAGTCGCTCTATGACTTCCTGAATTTCTTCGGACTGAACATCGAACTGAAGGATGCCTACTCCATGGGCTTCTCCTTATTTAATATGACGGGCGCTATCGTACAGTTCGCTGGTGTGATCTTATTGTCCAGATATCTGGCTAACAAATACGGTAAGAAAAAGGTGTTTATCGTGTGTCTCTCGCTGACCGCCTTCTTCACTGCCCTTTTCTATATCCCTTCACCTACGGACATCAGCCTGTTGTTCTTGCTGAACATCCTGAAATCACTGGCTTATGCCCCAACCGTTCCGTTGCTATGGGCGATGATTGGCGATGTGGCTGATCACATCGAGTATCAGAACTACCGTCGTGCCACCGGTTTCTGTTTCTCAGGCATCACACTGGCCCTGAAATTAGGACTGGGTCTGGGAGGCGCCATTGCAGGTGTGATTATCAGTATGTTTGGCTATGTCGCCGGTGGTGAGGCTATTCAGAACGAGTCAGCTATGGAGGGTATCCGCATTGTGTCGAGCATCGTGCCCGCCATCCTCTTCGGTGTCGGTGTCATCGCCCTCTACTTCTACCCCATCAGCAAGGAGTATAACGAGAGCATGCAGGCAGAACTGAGTGGGAGAAGACGGCTGAAGAATTAAGATTTTAGAGTAGAATTGAAAGAAATAACTATAAAAAGAAAAAGAATATGAAACCACGTTATCTTTATCCCAGTGACTATTATGCAGATCCTTCTGCCAACGTATTTAACGGCAAGCTCTTCGTCTATCCTTCCCATGACTGGGAGGCTGGTGCTGCTTTCGACGATGACGGCGGACATTTCCAGATGAAAGACTACCATGTCATCTCAATGGAAGACGTGGAGAATGGTGAGGTGACCGACTACGGTAAGATTCTCGATGTCGAGCAGGTGGCTTGGGCCGAGAAGCAGATGTGGGACAACGATGTTGTCGAGAAAGACGGCAAGTATTTCCTCATCTTCTCTGCCAAGGACTACAACGGCGTGTTCCACCTCGGTGTGGCTGTAGCCGATAAGCCCGAAGGTCCGTTCATTCCTCAGGAGCAGCCCATGCGTGGTTCCTACTCCATCGACCCCTGCGTGTTCAAGGATGACGACGGACAGATCTATTGTTACTTCGGTGGTCTCTGGGGTGGACAGCTCCAGTGGTACAAGTCACCCAAGCAGCTTCTGAAGAAAGGTATCGACCTCGGCCCTGCTGCCGATAAGAAGACACAGCTCTTCGCTCCCGCCGATGTGCCTGCACTGCCCAGTAGCGTGGTACGTCTGAGCGACGATGTGATGCAGTTTGCTGAGGCTCCGCGCGATGTCATCGTCCTCGACAAGGGCGGTCAGCCTCTGAAGGCTGGTGATCCCCACCGCTTCTTCGAGGCCTCATGGATGCACAAGTACAACGGCAAGTACTATTTCAGCTATTCTACAGGCGACAGCCATTTCCTCTGCTATGCCATTGGTGACAACCCCTACGGTCCGTTCACGTATCAGGGTGTGATCCTCGACCCCGTCGTAGGCTGGACGACTCATCACAGCATCGTCGAGTACAAGGGCGAGTGGTTCCTGTTCTATCACGACTGCGTTCCTTCTAATGATATCACTCATCTGCGTTCCTTAAAGGTACAGCGTCTGTTCTACAATGAGGACGGCACCATCCAAAAGGTTGTGAATGAGTGAGTAAAATGAAGGCTCAAAGAAATAAACACTTTTAATCAACTATTACATTATTCACCGCGACGAGTTGTTGGCTTATGCCGACAGCTCGTCCTCGTTTTATTGAATAATCAACGTTGTGAGTTTTTCAGCAGCAAAGAGTTCTTCTGCCACTTGTTGTATATCTTCGGCCGTGACGGCATCAATCTTTCTGAAGAGCAAATCGATGTCACGCTCATGTCCGTGGTGTAGGTAGCTCCTGCCAAAATCGAGAGCAAACTGCTCACGGTTATCACAGGCGATGGCGAGCTGCCCCTTGAGTTGTCGCTTGGCGGCCGCCAGCTGCGATGCAGAGAAACAACGCGTCATCATACGGTCCAGCTCCTGTCGTACAAGCCGCAGACAGCGCTTGACATCATGATGGTCACAACCGAAATAGACACTCCATACTCCCATATCAGAATAAGCGGCCATCGAACTCTCCACGGTATAGACCAGTCCGTGACGCTCGCGCAGCGAGAGATTCAGACGGGCATTCATACCCGGACCACCTATTATATTATTTAATAGGTATAGCGCCATGCGTCGTGGATCATCGTAACGATAGGACTGAGTGCCTATCATCACATGAGTCTGGTGGGTGTTTTTCTGGAGGAGGGAGGAGTGTGGAGGGTGGAGAGAGAAATGTTCTGAGGCAGGAGTATTCTCACTCCTCACTCCACCCTCCACACTCCTCGAAAGCATCTTAACGAGTTGCTTGAAGTTCACATCCCCATAGACGAAGAATACAGCATTGTCCGGACGATAGTGTCTTTGGGAAAATCTCAGGGCATCGGCCGTCTTAAAAGAGCGCACACGCTCTGCCGTGCCAAGGATATTATGCCCTAGTGGATGTCCTTGGAAGATGAGATTCTCAAACTCGTCGTAGATGAGCTCAGCAGGTGAGTCGTTATAACTTTCGATCTCATCGCATATCACTTCTACCTCCTTGTCTATCTCGTGTTGAGGGTACTGACTGTGAAAGACGATATCCGTCAACAGATGGACAGCCTTAACGAAATGGTCTTTCGTTACGGCAGCATAGAACACGGTATCTTCCTTATTGGTGAAGGCATTCAGTTCACCACCAACCTGTTCTAAGGCATTAATGATTTGGAGGGCGCTCATCTTTTGTGTGCCCTTGAAAGTCATATGCTCGCAGAAGTGCGCCAACCCCTCCTCACCAGGCAACTCATCACGGGAGCCAACCGCCAAATCGTAGCCACACCACACCACCTGCGAGGTCGATGGCAGATGGATGATGCGGAGCCCGTTATCGAGGATATAAGTATTGTATTTCGTCATTTGGTCGGCAAAGTTACGAATAATTTATGTTAATCTGCGTAATCTATGGCCTTTTTTCTATTCGCTATTCAGTTTTTTTTTGTATCTTTGTGGCGGAAATAGATTTATCAACCAATGAAAGGAAAGCTTTTAACGCTATGGATGCTTTTGGGAATAGGTGCCATGCTGACCTCCTGTTCCGAGAAGAAACCCAAGTACATTATCGGTGTGTCCCAATGTTCTGAGGACATCTGGCGCAACTGGCAGAACTCTGAGATGCGGATGGAGGCTAACTTCCATAAGGACGTGGAACTGCGTTTTACTTCCGCCCTCGATGATTCCAAGCGACAGATCCAACAGATCGACGACCTCGTAGAAGGTGGTATCAACCTGCTAATTGTGGCGCCAAACCAACTGTCATCCGTTTCACCAGCCATCGACCGTGCCTACGACAAGGGTATTCCCGTCATCGTGTTTGAACGGAAGACCGATTCCCAGAAATACACGGCCTTCGTCAGCGCCGACAACTACGAGATGGGCCGTCAGATGGGCAGATATGTCGTCACCCGACTTCAGGGGAAAGGCCGTGTCATGGAGATCCTGGGCCTTGAAGGTTCGTCGCCGGCAGAAGAGCGTCGCAAAGGATTTGCGGATGCGTTGAAGAATACGGACGTAGAGGTTGTGGCCACGATTCAGGGAGACTGGACGGAGGCGAAAGCCTATCAAGCCGTGAAAGACTATAAGGGAGATTTCGCATCCATCGATCTGGTATTTGGCCATAACGACCGTTCCGCCCTTGGCGCCCGTAAGGCTTTCCGGGAGCGGATGAACGCTTCAGCCCTTCCTCTATTCTGCGGCATCGACGGCCTGCCTGGTGAGAATGGCGGTATCCGACAGGTGCGCGACTCACTGCTCGACGCCACCTATATCTATCCCACCCGTGGCGATCAGCTGTTGCAGTTGGCATTGGACATCCTCAACGGCAAACCCTACGAGAAGGAGACGATGCTCACCTCTGCCCTTGTCACCCCAGAGAATGCCGAGGTGCTTTTCCTTGAAAGCGACGAAGTGATGCGTCAGGCCCAGAATCTGGAGAAGCTTCAGATACAGGCCAGCGGCTATCTGAAACAACTCGCCACCCAGCGCACCATCACACTGCTGGCTCTGATCCTCATCGCACTGTTAGTGTTGGCGATGGTACTCTTCTATCTCTATCACCGTAGCAAAGTGACCGCCAGGCGTGAACATGTGGTCAACACCCTTTGGAACATGGTGATTCCTGCTTCTGAGGAGAGCATGCCTAAAGAAGGTGCGACAGAAGCCTCCACTCAGGACAGCACCCCCCATGATGACTCAGAGAACGATTCTGAACCCCTCTTCATTGTTCATTTCAAGGATGTGGTTGAGGCCCGATTAGGCGACAGCGACCTCAGTGTCGATGATCTGGCCGCCGCCATGAATCTCAGTCGTGTGCAACTCTACCGCAAGGTAAAGGCCATCTCCGGCTCGTCTCCCGTCGAATTGCTCCGTACGGCTCGCCTCAACCGCGGATACCAGCTTCTGCTCACAACAGGCAAGAATATTTCCGAGGTTGCTTATGAAGTCGGCTTTACGGCTCCGTCCTACTTTACCAAGTGTTTCAAGGACGAATTTGGCGTCAGCCCATCCGACTTACAAAGATAAAAAGGTAAAAAAGTAAAAAGGTAAAGTAATAAAAATCGTTCATTTCATAGCAATTATGTTACATTGAAACATATTTTGCATGAGATGAACGATATTTTTACGCCTTGTCCTATTATTAATAGTACTTTTGCAACAAATTTAATTCACAAGAGTACTAATCAATTTAAAAAATCAACAATGGAACAACTAAAGAAAACGTTTCTGAGTTTAGCACTTCTGCTGGTAAGTACTATAATGTACGCGCAGAGTGAGATCAGTGGAACGGTGGTCGACGCCTCTGGTGAGACGGTCATCGGTGCCACGGTGATGGAGAAAGGTACCTCGAACGGTACAATTACCGACTTTGATGGTAACTTTACAATCAAGGTCAACGAGGGTGCCATCCTCGTGATTTCGTATATTGGTTATCAGACGATGGAGGCACCTGCCCAGCAAGGGATGAAGGTGACACTGAAGGATGACGCCGAAGTGCTGCAGGAAGTGGTAGTAACTGGTTATCAGGTTCAGCGCAAGAAGGACTTGACGGGAGCTGTAGGCGTCGTTGAGACCAAAGACTTCAAGACCAGCAACACCGACCCCATGGCATCATTGCAAGGTAAGGTTCCTGGCATGACCATTACCTCCAACGGATCACCTTCTGGCGAGGCCAACGTCCAGATTCGCGGTATTGGTTCAATGGGTGGTTCAAGCACTACACCTCTTTATATTGTGGACGGCATGCCATATAGCGGTTCTCTTAACAGTCTGAATGCATCAGACATCGAGTCGATGCAGGTATTGAAGGATGCCGCTTCTGCTTCTATCTACGGATCGCGCGCTGCCAACGGTGTGATCGTCATTACAACCAAGAAAGGTAAGAAGGGCGACAAGATCAATATCGACCTCAACGCTTCGCTGTCTGTCGCTTGGATGACTCAGAAGATGAAGCTCCTCAACAGCCAGCAATATGCTACCGCTTTGGTTCAGGCTGCTCTCAATGACGGCAAGAACCCATACGACTATGCCCAGAACTATGGTCTGACACTGGAAGCTGCCGGTGGCACTCCCATTTCTGTATACAATCCCGTAACGGGCGCTACTGAGTCGTACACTGTAGGCGGTTTCTACGATGGTTATATGAATGCCAAGCAGACGATGCCGTATAGCGACACCGACTGGGTGGATGAGATTGGACGCACTGGTGTCACCCAGAACTACGACCTCTCTTTCTCAAAGGCATCCGACAGGGGTTCGTCGCTCTTCTCTTTCAGTTATAAGAAGGCAACGGGTGTGCTGAAGCACACTGACTTCGAGAACTTTGCCGCACGTTTCAATAGCGCTTATAAGATCAACAAGATCGTCAGCATTGGCGAAAACGCCACCTTCTCATATTCTAATAATGTAGACTGCGCTCCGTTGGAGAATGCCCTGAAGATTGCCCCAACACTGCCCGTCTATGAGATCGACGGTGTGACCTTCTCTGGTCCTGTAGGTGGCATGAGCGACCGTCAGAACCCTCTGCGCGAACTTTACCACAACAAGGACAACCGTCTGAAGAAGTGGCGCATCTTCGCCAACACCTATGTTGACATCACCCCCATCCAGGGTATGCTCTTCCGTTCGAACTTCGGTATCGACTACACCAACAGCTACATCCGCAGCCTGCAGCACACCTGGGATTCGGACGTTGTGAAGAACAACACGAACGCCAGCACCATGTCGCAGACACACAGCACCAAGTGGACCTGGTCGAACACCCTGCAATACAACTTCGACATCGTCGAGAACCATAATCTGAATGTCCTTCTCGGTATTGAGGCTCACCAGGACAATGGTATCGACTTCTCTGCACGTCGTACAGACTACCCGCTCGAGACCATCGACTACATGTGGCCGAATGCCGGTACGGGTATCCAGACCGTCACTGGTGCAGGTGACAGCTATAAGCTGATGTCGTACTTCGGTAAAATCGACTATAACTGGAACGACCAGCTGCTGGCTAGCTTCACACTGCGTTACGACGGCTCCAGCCGTTTCGGTAAGAATAACCAGTATGGTACATTCCCCTCTGTCTCTCTTGGTTACCGCCTCTCAAAGCATATCAATGCCGATTGGCTCCGCGACTGGAAGATCCGCGCCAGCTATGGTATCACTGGTAATCAGGGCATGAACTCGAACACGGCACACTACGGACTCTACATTGCCGACTATGGTTCCAGTCGTGAGAACTCGACAGCCTACGACCTCAACCTACAGTATTCGGGCACGCTGCCTTCAGGTTATTTCAAGTCACAGTCTGCCAACGAAGACCTGAAGTGGGAGTCGTCTTCACAGTTGAACTTCGGTACAGACTTCTCGCTCTTCAATGGCGAGTTCTACGGATCATACGATCTGTTCTTCAAAGAGACCAAGGATATGCTCGTGCAGCCCGCTTTCCTCGGAGCTATCGGCTTTGGTGGTCAGACCTGGATCAACGGTCCTACGCTGAAGAACTGGGGTATGGAGCTCAACCTGGGCTATCGTCATACGACAGAATACGGCCTGGCCTATGATATCACTGGTAACATCGACTTCTATCGTTCAAAGGTGACCTATCTGCCTGAGAAGTCTAAGAACTCTTATGAACATAACGACTACCACAACCTGGCTCAGGACGAGAAGGCTTACGGATCACTCATCGGTTATGTGGTTGAAGGACTGTATCAGTCGCGTGAGGATGTACTTGCTCACGGTCAGGCTGGTGCCCGTGTTGGCGGTCTGAAGTATGCCGATCTCAACGGCGATGGTCGTATCAACGAGGCTGACCGCACTTGGGTGTTCAACCCCGTGCCCAACTTCTCATACGGTTTCAATGTCAACCTGGCCTATAAGGAATTCGACTTCACGATGTTCTGGCAGGGCGTTTCAGGTGTTGACGTGATTAACTCTCAGAAATACCAGACCGACTTCTGGAGCATTACCGATGCAGGTTCGAACAAGGGTGAGCGCCTGATCGATGCTTGGACTCCCGCCAACAGCGGCTCTACCATCCCCGCCCTGACAACATCTAATGGTGCAGACGAAGGTCGTATGTCTTCCTATTTCGTGGAGAACGGTTCATATATCAAACTGCGCACGCTGCAATTGGGTTATACCCTGCCGACAGCACTGGTCAAGAAGCTATTGCTCTCGAATGCTCGCATCTACATCTCTGGCGACAACCTCCTGACCATCAAGTCAAGTTCACTGACCTGTTCAGATCCCGAGAACACCGCTTGGAACTATCCGCACACTGCTTCCTTCACATTTGGTGTACAAGTTGGATTCTAACTTAATTAAGGATTTAGAATTTAGAATTAAGAGTTAAGATTAAGAGTTATGAAAAAGATTAATATATATATCGCAGCTTTACTGCTTTCAGTCTTTGCAGTTTCTTGCAGCGTAGATGATGTGAAGCCGCAGGGCGTGCTGGACGAAGAGACAGCATCTTCAAGTCCGGAGAAACTCGTTACCGCAGCCTATGCCATGCTGGGCAACGACTGGTATTCCTATCCGTTTAACCTCTGGCCTTATGGCGACATGAGTGCCGACGATTGCCTGAAGGGTGGCTCTGGTGAGAACGACACGGGCTATCATCCCATGGAGATCTTCTCTACCTTACAGCCCGACCGTGGCGAGTTCGACGAGTTGTGGTATCACCTCTACACCGCCGTTTCCCGTTGCAACCGTGCCATCGAGTCCATCAACAGAATGGAGTCTCCCAATGCCCAATTGCTGGCCGAAGTGCGTTTCCTGCGTGGACATTTCTATTACAAGCTCCAGCAGATGTGGTACGAGGTGCCTTTCATTACCGAGGGCATGGACAATACTGCCATCGAGGCTTGTCCCCAGAGCTCACACGACGAGATCATGCAGATTATCATCGACGATTTCCAGTATGCTTACGAGAACCTGCCCGAGGCTGGTCCCAGCTCAACAGGTCGTGCACATAAGGTGGCCGCTGCTGCCTATCTGGCTAAGTGCTATCTGAACTGGGCTTACGGCGACGGTTATGAGGCCACAACTGGCTACAACCATGTCGATCAGAACAAGATCCAGAAGGTGATTGACTATACGGAGGTCGTTAAGAACTCACCTTACGACTACCTCGATACTTACGGACATATCTTCCTGCAGGACTATGCCAACTCCGTGGAGAGCATCTTTGCCGTGCAGCATTCCAACAAAGCCGACGACGGTACCAATTATGGTCGTGCCAATTGGTCGAACATGCTGAATGGCGTATGGGGCATCTGGTCGTGCGGTTGGGACTTCCACAAGCCCTCTCAGAACCTGGTCAATGCCTTCAAGACCCGCAACGGTCTGCCTATGGACGACTTCGACGAGGACCACAACGCCATCGTGGTGAACGGTGCAGACACGAAGTTCAAATACGATCCCCGTCTGTTCCACACTGTAGGTATGCCCAGCTATCCTTATAAATATGAGGAGCAGTACACTTTGACCAAAGCCAATAGCCGTACGCCGAACACCTATGGTTACTACTGCTCGATGAAGGAGATCCCGCAGCGCTCAAAGGGTGAGGACTACGATAACCCCTGGCAGGCCTTCGGTCAGAACGACTACGTGCTGCGTTATACCGACGTGATGCTGATGCGTGCCGAGGCTCTCATTGAGAAGGGCGACCTGAACGGTGAGGCACTGCAGATCATCAACGACATCCGCAGCCGTGCTAAGCGCGACATCAGCGGCAACTCGCTGATCAAGTATGCCAAGGACCAGTGCGACATCGCCCTCTACGGCTCGTTCGCTTCGAAAGACGATGCCCGCAAGGCTCTTCGCTGGGAGCGCCGTGTAGAGCTGGCTATGGAGGGACACCGTTTCTTTGACCTGCGCCGCTGGGGCCTGCTGTCGTCAACCCTCAACAAGTATTTCGAGACAGAGGTCACTGACGAATACGACGGCCAGACCTATGGTCTCTACTACAAAGACGCCTTCTTCACTGCTGGTAAGAATGAGTACTTCCCCATCGCATCTAACCAGATGAACTACGTTCAGGGACTCTATCATCAGAACAAAGGTTACTGATCTGAGATTAAGAATTAAGAGTTAAGAATTAAGAGTTATCGCTTTGCGATTAAATCATTAAGAATTAAGAATTATGAAATCAATATATAGTTATATCTGCGCATTCTGCGTCATCTGTGGCTTCACAGCTTGTCAGGATAGAGATCTTCCAGGTTCTGGTCAGATGCAACTGAGCAACCCCGAAGTGTCACAGATCACCGGTACTCCCAGTGGAGACTTCAACTACGACTATACCCTCACGTGGCCAGCCAGCAACAATGGTGCCACCATGATGGTGGCCGTCTATAAGAACGGCACCCAGCAGCAGGCGCTCACCCCATGTGACGGAAACTCCTTCACACTGAAGAACCTGGAGACCAACCAGCTCTATGAGTTCCTCTTCAAGTATGCCAACGAAAGCGCCCTCTCTAATGGCGTGATGACTTCTTATACCCGTCCTGGTGCTACAGCCGCCAGCGATCTGAAGTTTGAACAGATCGACATCAACGACGACCAGCACGACCTGCAGGTAACGTGGAAGGCCAGCGACAACGCCACATCTTATATCCTGCGCATGGTGAACGGCGATGGCAGCAAGGTGATAGAAGAGACCGTCAACGGTACCTCCTATCTGCTGAAGGATGTCGCCATGAAGGAGCGTTGGGAAGCTACGTTGATTGCACAGAATGCAGAAGGAAAGGCCCTGCCTATCACGGGTTCTGCCAAGATCGGCGGTAAGATTCCTGCATTCCTGTCAGAGTATGCCACACCTGAGGAGCTGATTGCCAACGGCGACGACGACGAAGCCTCAGCATGGCTGTGGTTCCACGAGAACTATCCAAAGGGTGAGTACGTCTACTTCGGCGACATCAGCACCGTTGACGATATCGCTGACTACCGTATGCTCTTCTGGCTGCGCGACCTCGAGACTGGTAATGTCGACGACGTTTGGAACTTCTCCGACGTAGCCAAGAACGCAGCTCCCTGTATCGAGCAGTATGTCAAGAATGGCGGCAACCTTCTGCTCTGGTCGCATGCCGTACCTTACATCGGCACCATCAACCGTCTCCCGACCTCGCTGCTGCGTGGCGTAGGCAATGCCATCGGTTGCGGTCCTGGCGGTATGAACGGTGATGTCTGGAAGATGGGTGTATGCGTGAACACAGGCGCCTTCTCGAAGGACTACAGCACCCACGCCATCTATGCAGGTATCGAGACCGAGAAGCTGAACGACCAATGCTTCGCAGCCATCGGCTTCAAGGGTGCAGGCTGGACAGAAGACCACAACTGCTTGTTCTTCGACATCCCTGCTCAGCTGACAGGACTCGACAATACCTCTGAGGAGTGCTACAACTCGCTGACCAACGACTACGGCATCTATCCGCTTGGCACATGGGATTCACAAGTCTCTTGGGTATCTCAGCTCAACAACTGGGAGGCCAAGGGTGCAGAAAAGGCTCCGGAGGGATTCCAGAAGGGTGCTGGCACCGTGCTCTGCATCGGTAATGGCGGTTGCGAGTTCTCGATGAAGAACGAAGACGGCACGCCCGATAAGAGCGCCAACCCCAAGAACAACTCCTGCCAGGGAAATATCCTGAAGCTGGCTAAGAACAGTATCGAATATCTAATGTCTATCTAAACTATTTAAACAACGGACGGCGCGGCTCGTAATGAGTCGCGCCGTTTTTGGTTATTTATACCCAGGGGCTATAGAAAGAAAAAGATCCTAAGAAAACTATTTGTTACAAAAAACAAAGTCTGTTTCAAATTCTTTTCTTAACTTTGCAATCAAATTGTGAGAAATGATAACGAATAAACTAAATTGATTATGAAGAAACTATTCATGACAGCGATAATGGTCGCTGCAAGTGTTGGGCTGATGGATGCCCAGACGGCTCAAAGGCAAATTGTAGAAGAAGGTGGTACAGGACCGTTCAAGTCGGAAGTGGTGGGTGATGCTTCCTGTCCTGGTTTCACGGTGTATCGCCCTCAGAACCTGAAGGAGGTGGTGGCCAAGCAGGGTGCGCTGCCTGTGATCGTCTATGCCAACGGTGCCTGCTTCAACCACAACGTGGAGATGCGCCTGCTGTTGAGCGAGGTAGCCTCCTACGGCTATGTGCTGGCAGCCATTGGTCCCTACGACGAGGAGGATGTGATGGCCCAGTGGAAGGGTGTGCTGCTGGCCGCCTACCCTGAGACCAAAGGCGACGTGATCATGGCCAACGGTGAGAAGATCCTGCCGCTGACTCCCGAAGAGCGGAAGGCTCGCGATGAGCAGCAGGCCAAGCAGCGGGAGGAAGCCGCCAAGAAAGCCAAGAAGTCGAAGAAACAGCCTGAAGTGCAGCCTTTCAGAACCTATCCGAAGATGCTACTCGAGGTACTCAGCTGGCTGACGGACCAGAATGCCACCGCTGGCTCTGAGTATTACCACTGTCTCGACCTCGACCACGTGGCCGCGATGGGTCAGTCGTGTGGTGGTGCCCAGGTGCTGGGCGTTGCCCACGATCCGCGCATCAAAACCTGTGTGATGCTGAACTCTGGTATCGGCGATATGGAGATGATGGGTACGACGAAGGACAATCTGAAGAACCTTCATCAGCCGATGTTCTATATGATCGGTGGTCCTGGCGACATCGCTTTCGGCAATGCCCAGAAGGACTATGAGCGCATCGCCGACTACATCCCCGTGGTGATGCTGAACTCGAAGGATGGTCACAGCGGCACCTATTACGAGAAGTATGGTGGCAACTATGCCAAGGCCGTTGTGAAGTGGCTCGACTGGCAGCTGAAAGGTCAGGTGGGACAGTCTGCCCTCTTCCTCGACGATGAATACCTGAAGATGAAATTCCCAGAGTGGCAAGGCGTCAGGAAGAATTTCTAAGAAGCCCTGAGTCTTATTAATAATCGTTCATTGCTAACAAAATTGTTGCGATGAACGATTTTTGATAGTGTTTGAAACAAATCTTATCGACGACAATGGGAAAACGTTGTACTTTTGCAGTAGATTTGTTTCATACATGGTATAATTAGTTAGGTGAATAGTTGAGTTAGTTAATTGTTAGGCGAAAAAGCACGGCTCGCGAGGAGTCGTGCTTTTTTCATTTGCTACTATCTTTTCAGTTCAAAGCGCAACGGCTTATCGAAGTGGCGACGGGAATAATAGATGACAGAAGGATGCTTCAGATCCATCACCATCGTCCAGGCTGTTCCCAAGAAGCCCTCCCTTTCTGGCTGCGATACGTCTTCGATGGTTTCGGTCAGCTGCTGTTCGTTCATCGTGCCTCCCGCCTGTTCATAGCGCTCGTATAGCTTAGCGTAGCGATTATCTCCCTCGATGAGACCTACGTTAAGCTTGGCATCACACAGATAGTGGTTTGCTACAGCGGGCGACTCCACGACCACCATCTCGTTGTCGACATATTCCACCACCACATTCCTGCCAGAGGCATCGGCCATCGCATAATGGTGGGCAGAACCAATGTCGGAATGCATATCGATGCCGCGAAGCAGGTCGAGCGCCTCGTCAACAGTAGCCGCATTCTTTAACAGGTAACTGATGGCTGCCGTCGTCGTCAGGTCTGGTTTGCTGGTGCGCTGGTGAGTCTGTATGGTGTCGCCTGCCATCAGGTCGGCAATGGCGAGACCTTTTTCGTTAATGCCGTCGAGGGCGAAAAACAGTCCTGCAAGTGCCAGATATTGATTGGTAAAGCCCTCTGGTTTGTAATCCTCACCAAATCCATAGAAATTGACATTAAAGGTGGTGATGGTCTCGTAGCCACGATCGGGAATCGTATGCAGCACAACGCCTAAGGCCGACGGGAAATCGAAATTGCGTCCCATCAACACTCCGCCATCAGGTGTTTTCACCGTCAGCGCAGAGCATCCAAAGTCGGTCTTCTGCGTCTGCACTTCAGGCTTGTAATGGCCTTTCGACAGGTATTCAATAATGTAACTGACCATCTGGTCTGCACTTTCGAAACCGCCTTGAGCCATCAGTCCGTCAAAGCCGTCATCACCCCGATACTCCATATAGTAGAGACCGTCGTCCATTTTCTCTGCCGACATAGCACCCTTTACCAATGGACCGAACTCCATCCACATTAACACGCCAAAGACCACTACCAGTCCTAATACGCTCAACAGCGCCACCTTAATTACTTTCTTCATAATGATTCGATTTTTAAATGTTTGACGCTGCAAAGATAGCATGAGTTGCTGAACCCACCAAATTTGCGGGACACACAACTAAAAAGGCTGACGGATAACAAACCCGACAGACGAATAACTAAGAAAAAGGACGAATGACTAAGCTAAAAACGAGCGCAACTTGGGCACGTAAGTACGGGATACAGGCACAATCGTTGGGCACTGGCCAAGCCTCAACTGATAGCCGTTAGAATTACCTTGAGCCGACGTGATATTGTTAAGGTTCACCACAAACGAACGGTGACACTGGAAGATGTTCTGATACTCCTGCAGATCATCGAGCACAGCGGCCAATGTCGTATGCAGTTCAGTAGTAACCACCTTTCCATCATTCACATAGCTGACGGCCACATTGTTCTTCTGAGCCTCGATATAAAGCAGATCGTTGATCAGCAGCTGAAGATCGTTCCCCCTCACTGTGGTATCACGGATGGTCACGACGATATCGGTCTGCTCTTCGGTCGTCTTATTAAGCAACGCCTCAAGCTGGTTACGCTGGTAGCGATAGTAATTAAGACCTACTGAGCAGACGGTGACAAACACGCTCACAACCAGCGTCCAATAAAGGAACAACAGAAAAATGTCGAGTCTAATCGGATAATGGTATACGAAGGAGAATACGAAGAAGTTGCTGATGCCGATAAACAGAATCACAGTAAGTACAGAAAGGATTTCGTGCCACACTCGCCAAGGCGAAACGCGCTGATGAAGAGGTCGCACGGCAAACCCAAACACCCAACAACAACAGAAGGCAACCACTCCAAACAAGAGCGACACCAACAACTTATTGCCCTGATACGTATTGAACCCAAACGGTTGCAACAAATACATAATCAGGAAAACGATAACAAAATACACCATGCAGTCCCTCAGCCAGTGACTGCCCGATGTAAATGGATATTTGCGTGTTAATATAGACATCACTCTTTTTTCAGTGTGCAAAGATACGAATAAGAGAGAAGAAAACCAAACCTTTTCGCGTTTTTCTAATGCACAGCCCGTGATGAGTCGCACCTCGCCAACCACCATCATGCCCTCGCTGATGCTGAGGCCAGCGCCTGAATTGCCAAAGAAATCTTATAAAAACGTCCTTCAAACATGTAACATTTTCGTTTTTTGCATACTATATTCATGAAAAAGTAGTAAATTTGCAAAGAATTAGAAATGTATGGAACAAAATCAGATTGTAATTTATCAGACGGAGGACGGACAGACACAAATTGACGTCCGCTTGGAGAATGAGACCGTGTGGCTGACTCAGGCTCAAATGGTGACGCTGTTTAAGTCATCAAGAACTAATATTCTTGAGCACATTCAGCATATCTATGAGGATGATGAATTAGATAAGATTTCAACATGTCGGAAATTCCGACAAGTTCAAAAAGAAGGTAATCGCATGGTCAATCGTACGAAGACAATGTACAACTTGGACATGATTATCTCTGTTGGTTATCGAGTTAATACTAAGCGCGGTATCAAGTTCCGTCAATGGGCTAATCGTATCTTGAAGGAGTATCTCATAAAAGGCTATGTTATCAACGAGCGTATTCGTAAGGAGCAGATTGGTGAGCTTCGCCAGATGGTTCAAGTGATAGGGCGTACGCTGCAGCATCAGGAATTGTCTGATACAGTAGAAACCCAGGATTTGCTTAATGTTGTGGTGGACTACACCTATGCCCTCGACACGCTCGATAATTACGACTACGAGCGACTGACGATAGACAAAACCACGAAACAAGAGACTTTTCATGCTACTTATGAGAACGCAATGGAAGCTATCAGCGGCTTACGCGAGAAATTTGGTGGCAGTTCGCTTTTTGGTAATGAGAAAGATGACTCCTTCAAGAGCAGTATTGGCCAGATTTATCAGACTTTTGGAGGCGAAGAACTCTATCCTAGTGTGGAGGAAAAGGCTGCCATGTTGCTATATCTGGTGACAAAGAATCATTCTTTCAGCGATGGCAACAAACGCATTGCAGCCACATTGTTCTTGTGGTTTCTGAATAATAATGGCATCCTTTATCGCCCAGACGGCTCGAAACGCCTGGCTGATAACACCCTCGTCGCCCTGACCCTAATGATTGCCGAAAGCAAGACAGAAGAGAAGAACGTGATGGTAAAGGTGGTAGTCAATCTGATTAATCAGAAGAACTAATAAAATGACAGACAGGCTATACGCAAAATATATGTGGTTGATTTCCACAATCTATGATGCAGGCAAGATTTCCTTTGAGGGAATTGTCCGCAAATGGGATGATGCGTATATCAATGACTTACATCAGCCATTGAAGCTGCGTACTTTCCATAATCATCGCAATGCGATTCTGATGCAGTTTGGGGTCGTGATAGAGTGCCAAAGAGGAACCAATCTATATTATATTGACAATCCTGATGTTTTGGAGAAGGATTCCATTAATCAGTGGTTGCTCGATTCCTTTGCTGTCAGTAGTTTGTTGATGGACAATCGTTCTATCAGCGACAGGATTATGTTGGAAGATGTACCATCAGGGAGATACTATCTTGATGTGGTAACAACTGCCATGCGAGAGAATCACCAGATAACGATAAATTATGAGGATTTCTTTGGCAATACTGTTCAAGGATTAAAGATCAATCCCTATTTCATCCGTCTGTTCAAACGTCGTTGGTACGTGTTGGCCCTAGTTCCTCATGAAAAGGCGATTCATCGCTTTGGGCTTGATCGTATCAAAAGCATAGAAATACAAGATGCCAAGTTCAAATATCCCAAGGACTTTTCTCTGAGGGCTATTTTCAGGATTTCTTTGGTGTATTTCATGATGCAGAACCATTGACAATCCGGCTAAAGGCTTATAGGGAGAAGCCCAATTACCTTCGTTCTCTTCCGTTGCACCATAGCCAACGCGAGATAGAGTCTAACAATAACTATACCATTTTTGAATATAAGATAGCTCCAACTTACGATCTCATTCAGGAGATTCTGAGTCATGGGAACCAATTAGAGGTGCTTTCTCCAGAGTCCTTCCGTCAGCAAATCAAAGCCATTATTCAAGAAATGTACGATTTCTATAAATAATTTCCTCTGATATGCAATCATGTTGCATATTATGGCCATAACTTTGCCGAAAAAACATATAATGAAAGAGTTATGGGAAATTATGATGAACTTAAAAGATTGGGCGAAAGGTTCCCCAATAAAAACGTTGGTTGTGGTAATCCTAATGCGAAAATTCTGGTTGTCACGCAAAAGGAAGGAAACGAGGATGTAGATTTCAAGTATCTAAAAAGACTATTTAAAGACTTACCTGATGCAAATGGTAAGGACATGGATGTTCTCAAACAATGCTATTATGTGGTGTATGACGAAGAATTGCTAAGGGATTCCTTCTTTGAACGTTTCTTGGCAATACAGTATGTGTTTCCTGATGGCAACCATTTGCATTATCATAATCCAGCCAAGTTGTTTGGAATGGAGTGGCCTTCCAATTGTACTATAGAAGACGGGTCCATACAGCGTTTATTCATAGGACATTCAAAAGCCAAAGGCAATCATCCTGATCGATTAATGTTTTGTACATACCCTTTTGATAAGGTCTCAAGAACCATATTTTGTTGCAATAAGATGCTATTGACTTGTTTTATACAGGATGGGGTAACAAAATGCTTTTCAACCCTAGACCTTTTAACAAGGTCTCGGATTATGAGGTTTTTTTTATTGTACTGCTGGATTTCTTTTCGTTAAGCATGAATTATTAGATGATAATTTTGTAATATCCCAAATAATCACTATATTTGCAAGCGAATAACTAAAAAACAAGATTATGGAAAGAGAAGAATTGTTTGAAAAGTTCATTAATGAATGCGAGAATGAGCCACTAACTTTTTGTGGTCAAGGAAACCCCAATGCTGATATTTTGATCATTGGTAAAGAATCAACTGATACAAGCGAGGATCTTATTCGTAGAAATATCAGACTATGTAGGGATAAAATTTTACGAGATGCACCAAGAGACATTAATCCTCAAAACAGGACATGGGGTTATTATCAAAAATTACTCGATGAAATATATCATCGCAAGTCAGATTATCCCGATAAATGGGATTTTGAAAAACTAGCTTTTACAACAGAAATGAACAATATTCCAAGCAAGCATTCTTACCTTACAAAGGAAATAAAGGATGGTATTAATAAACGATTGAAGTTCTTCAAAGATTCTGATTTTATTCAGTCATTTCCTGTAATCATATTGGCTTGTTCAAATTATATTAGGAATGATGAAACAAATGGATTTAGGATTAATGAAACGTTTAATGTTAAGTATGATAATGAGATCGGGGAAGATGGTCATCAACAAGGTGAGCATAAGTATTCCAAAGGTTTTTGGTTTTATACTCATCATAGTGAAGAAAAACAGAAACTCATCATACATACCGTTCAGTTAAGCCAAATTCAATGTGAAATGATTAAAGATATGGCTAAAGTTATCAGAAAACATTTAAACTTGGATTAATATGACACACAATAAATACACAATCAAAGACGGAGAGATTATAATCACAACCGCTATAAAGATTGATGATTACTCCAAGTTGTTGAGATTTAACAAGAATCTCTACTGTTTGGCCTATGATATTAGGCGTTCCAGATCAGATGAACACTTTGAGAACTTCTTGTTGAAGGCGGAAGAACTGTTTGCTGAGGAAGTACATAAGGCTAAACCCAGAGATCATTCACCTCTTGGAAAGCATTCCATATTCTATTATATGTATGGGCATATGGACGATTGGGTTAGGTATGCAGAGAAGCGTGTCATTCAGGAAAAGGCTATGTTGACTCAAGCCTATCGTATAGATGAAACTGTTTATATCATAAGGAATAGCCGTGACCCAGAAGATGCAGCAAATAAACTTATGGACACTTTGGGATTGGATGAGATTGGGGCAAGATATGTTGTTGACCAAAGGTTATCAGTCATAACAGGCAATAGACCTGATGTCCAAAAAGAGTGCATTGAATTCTTTGAAAAGCGTCTTTCTGTTGTGAAAGAATTGGCGAAATACGATCGATAGACGATGGAAGAAAGAAGCTATCAGGATCTTTATAATGCCCTGAATCATTGTGAAGAAGATTCAGAGGAAGAATTTGAAATATACAAGGAAATGGTTGCCATTTGTGAGGATGGTATAAAAGAATTCCGTGATGACCTTGAAGATGATGGGACGCGTGGGTTTATGCCCATAGATGTTGATTCGTATGCCGCCCCAATGGATAATCTCTCAAGAATCTATATGAAAAGGGGAGAATATGATAAGGCATTACAACTGCTTGAACAAGTCTTGCCTATGTATCGAATTCTGGAAATATACAACACAAATTATACCTATCATAGGTGTAATGCTCTTAAGGCTATGGCTGAGTGCCTAGATAAACTAGGTAAGGAAAATTTGGCTACTCTTTGTTACTATGAACTGAAGCATATAAAATTAGAAGTTTTGGAAACAAGAGAGGTAGCAAAAGAAGTTGTTGGGTTATAGCCTCTGGCAGAATTTTGCCAATGTAATTAGTAAGGCCAAAGAAGCATGTAAAAATGTTGGCCAGAGCGTTGAGGATCATTTTCCTGACGTCAGGAAAATGATAACAGCAGGGAAAGGAGCTGAGAGAGATGTCGATGATATCCTACTCACCCGTTATGCCTGCTATTTGGTGGCACAGAATGGAGATCCTCGCAAGGAGCAAATAGCTTTTGCTCAAACCTATTTTGCAGTTCAGACAAGAAAAGCAGAACTGATAGAGCAACGTCTTCTTGAGGTGGAACGTGTTCAGGCTCGCGCTAAATTGCAGGAGACAGAAAAGAAACTCTCTGGCGTACTGTATGAACGCGGTATCAATGACAAGACCTTTGCAGTCATCCGTTCCAAGGGTGACCAAGCTCTTTTCCGTCTAAGTACTGCTACCTTGAAACGGAAAATGAATGTACCTGCAAATCGTCCATTGGCAGATTTCTTGCCAACCATCAGTATCAAGGCAAAGGACTTTGCTGCAGAACTGACTAGTGTAAATGTGCAAACCAAGGATTTGCAAAGCGAAACAACAATTACTCAAGAGCATATAGAGAATAATGCTGCTGTCCGTCGTATTCTTTTGGAACGTGGTGTTGTCCCAGAAGACTTACCTGCCGAAGAAGACGTAAAGAAGGTAGAGCGCAGACTGGCCAGTGAAAAGAAGAATGCAATAGGAAACAAACGAAAGAAGTGAAATAGCACCTCTTTATCTCAATCTATTCTTTCAATCAAAGAAAAAGTTATAGGTCGGACGAGAAGAGATGAAAAAGACAATTCAGGATATGCTGAAGATGTATAATAAAAAATAGGATAGGCCATCACCTATCCTAAAGAGCGGATGCTCCTTCCTTACTACCCAAAGTCCCACTCCGTGACGTAATGGTCGAAGGTGATGCCTTCGGTGCTGCCGAACTGGGCTATGATCTTCATGATCTCTTCCTGCTGCTCAGGCGAGAGCAGGTTCTCGCCATGATGATAGCGGTAGTACGGACCATTGCCACCACTGAAGTATGAGCGTACACAATGGCGGGCCTCAGCCCTCTGCCATCGAGGAATGTTATCATAGAGTTTCGTGAAGCCCCAGGCTTTCTGCACGATCCTCTTCTCACGGAAACACTTGCATGCAACGTCCTCTCTCTGCACATGCGTTGTTAAAACACAATGAATATCCCTTTGGAATATCTTTCTCTGAAAAAACTCTCATCTCTCCCATAATCTTCTGAAATACCTTTGTACATTAGGGTTTGAGCATGGGAGAGATTGAAAAAATCTCTCCCATATCTCTCCCATCATCTCTCCCGTCCTACTCATGCAGCCTTCAATGGCACCACTTCGTAATAGGCCCAGAGCCGTGATTGTCTTGCCAAGTCTGACTACACCTTATTTGTTATTATGCACGAGTTAAGGATTTGTGGGAGAGATGATGGGAGGGATAAGGGAGAGATATGGGAGAGATGAAGGGAGAGATGAATTTTCAAGAATCCCTTTAAATAAAGGCCTTTCGTGCGGTTCATGGGAGAGATGGAGCCATTTTTGATAAACTACAAATTTTTTCGCTATCTGATACCTTATGTTAAGAAACTAGCACTCGAAAAATCCATGATGGTGCGAAAATATTCCCACGCTGGGAATGGTATGTTCCCACACTGGGAACACGACGTTCCCACTATGGGAATATCTGCTTCACGCAGGGCCGGCCTTGGGGCTGCAGAAAGAAAAAAGCCCTAAGAAAACAATTTGTTACAAAAAACAAAGTCTGTTTCGATTTCTTTTCATATCTTTGCAATCAAATTGTGAGGAACTTTTCAAACGAAACGAAGATGGATTACATTAGAAGACTTCTACCCATTGTAATGTTAGCGGTAGCATCGTCTGCTACGGCCGTTAGTTTTTCCTATCAGGGCATCGTCTACAATACCCTTCCCGATGGGACTGCGGAGGTGGGGAGGAACGACAATTGCGCGGCAGATGTCGTTATCCCGGAAAGCGTGGAGTACCAAGGGAAGACGTACAGAGTGACATCGGTTCAGGACAATGCCTTCTCGTGGCATCAAACCCTGCAGTCGGTATCGCTGCCGGAAAGTGTAACGAACATCGGGGCGGGCGCCTTCTTCAATTGTGTGTCTCTTAAGAAGGTCCGTATTCCAGGCAAGCTGGCAGACATCAAATCGGGCACCTTTGGTGAATGCAAGATGCTTTCGGAGTTCATTATCCCTGCTTCGGTTACATCTATTGGCTCTGCCGCATTCGAGAACTGTAAGAGTCTGAGCAGGCTGGACATTCCGAAAGGACTGAAGACTCTGGAGAGTCGTAGCTTCTGCGGTTGTGAGAAGCTGGAGGAGTTGCTTTTGCCCGATGAGCTGGAGACATTTGAGGATCGTATGTTCATAGGATGCTCTTCCCTGCAGAAAGTGCATCTGCCCAACTGGCTAACAACGATCCCCTACGCTACTTTCGAAGGCTGCAAGATGCTCAATGCATACAGTTTCGAAGAACCGCTGACGGAGATAGGAGAGCGTGCTTTCACGGGTACGGGTTTGACGGAGATCCGTCTGCCAAAGAATATCCTGTCGGTTGCAGGAGATGCCTTTACCCATTGCGACATTACCGACGTTTGGTTAGAGCATACAGAGTATGGCAACGAATGGCCTTACTTCATCTCACCAAATGCTTTCGACGGCATTACCCGCTATTTTGCGACATTACATGTGCCTGAAGGCTGCTATACCTTTTATTATTATGGAAACGACTGGAATTTTGAGAACATCGTAGAGACCAATACTTCTGGGAAGACTTATCATCAGCTAAACCTGAGCGCCAACATCATCATGGGCAACATCGTGGTGAACGGGCAACGTTTATGGCTGGGATCGGAAGCTCATCTGCCTATCGTTGACGGTTCAGACGTTGAGCTCTGCCTGATGATGGATGACAGGCCCGCTGGCGAGTATTCCTACTATTGCGACAAACTGGACGTCAATGGCGTTGACCGACTGGCAGACATGAAAGGCGACACGCTGACGATCCTACACGTCAATGCCGACACGAATGTAGGCATCAACTTTAGGGCGAGCGGTCCGATCCTGGATATCAAACAGGCCGACGGAAACATGATTAGAATGATTATGTGCCAGGACTGGAACCATCAGATTACCATTGAGGCATCAGACGGCTATCACATTAAGGACGCTTACGCTTTCGGGCAGACGTATCGCCCGACAGAGTCGGAGAAACACCAATGGATAATGGACATGGGTGGAAGTAAGAACAAACTGGAGGTAAATTATGAAAAAGATTAAGTTGCTGACCGCTATATGCCTGATGGTGTCGTTCACCACCATCAGAGCCAATGATTTCGATAAGGGAGGTATCATTTACGACATCACATCATCGACCACCCTGAAGGCTGTTGGTACGAGCTCGGACATGGGCTATATCAAGATACCTGATTCCATCGTATACAGGGACAGGACGTTTAGAGTCACCGAAATCGGAAGAGAGGCTTTTGCCAACCTCCACAGCATTACTAGAATCAAAATGCCAGAGTCTGTCACAAAGATCGGGGAGCGCCCATTCGGTGGCGGACCCAATTGTACAGAGGTTGTCCTGTCATCCAAACTTCGGGAGCTACCTGAAGGATGCTTTACAGGATTTTCGAGTCTCAAGAGCATCAAGCTGCCAGACAGTCTCCGCGTCATTGGCAACAATGCGTTATCGGGCTGTTCAGGACTGACGAGTATCACGATTCCTGAAGGTGTGACGGAAATCGGGCCTGCGGCGTTTAAAGGGTGTAAAGGTCTGACCAAGCTGGTCTTGCCGGCAAATGTAGAGAAAATAAGGTATAACGCATTTGAGGCCTGTGAGAAACTGACATCCGTAACCATCCAAAGCACGAGCGTTGTCATTGAGTCAGAAGCCTTTGCAAGATGCCAGCTTCTGAAAGAAGTCAAACTCTTGGGTAAGGTCAGCGGCATTGGTTATAAAGCCTTCTATAACTGCAAGGCGCTCGAAGAGCTCACCTTGCCCGATGGCATCATGGAAATCGGCAGCGAAGTCTTCTATAACTGCACGAACCTCAGGCACATCAACCTGCCCAACTCTATCACCACAATCGGCCAAGGGGCTTTTATGAATTGTGAGAATTTGGAGGAGGTTAGTCTGCCTTTAGGCATTGACATCATCCTCATGGATCTGTTCAACGGTTGCAAGAAAATCCAGACGTTGACGGTTCCGGAAAACGTGAATGATATCGGTGGCGGAGCAATTGCCGGATGTACTTCGCTCAAACAACTAATCATGAGACCTCAGGATGTCATTTACATAACAGAGGATCGGTTCAGCGAGGAGAACTATAACAATGTGGAGCTGGTGATACCGGCTGGCATGTTACAGCAATATCAGGAGGCAGAGGGCTGGAAGAACTTCAAAACCATCTCAGAGCAAGAAGTGGCAGATCGGCAGATAACAGCAACACTCCATGTCGATCCCTTCGGAACTGTCAAAGTCAACGGCCAGGTTTATGAGTCGGGCAGTTGGGCTATCACGCTGCCCGTTGGTAAGCGTGTCAAGTTTGAAATCGTTCCAGATGAAACCCACCTCATCAGCAGGGCTGAGCATCAGTACTATGGGGGAATAGACCAATTCTCGGAGGAAGTGAAAGGTGGTGCGCTTACTATCCAGAAAGTCAGCAATGGTGACAGTTTCAGGTTTTTCTTTGAAAACGGGCATGCAGATATCGACATTCTGCAAACCGACAAAGGTAAAGTGACCATTCATGCCCGTAAGAACCAACGTTATCGTTATATGGTGACACCAGAAGAAGGATGGCAGATTAACAGTATTACCTGGAATGGTGAGGATATGACTGATCAGATGAAGACCAACGCATTCATAGAGACGCCCATTGTCACAGCAAACAGTATCCTTCAAGTTGCCGTTGAAAAGTCTTCGTCAGCCATTGCGTCTTCGTCAGTCTCTCGTCTGAAAGTTCATGCTATAGGCGACTGTCTGTATATCGAAAATGTGGATCAAGGCGAAAGCGTCGGCATCTATGGAGCAGACGGAACACTCATGAAGACACTGACAGGCAATGGCTTCACGCTAAGTACCACTCTCAAGAGGGGTCATGTCTACATTATTCAAACCAAGCAGAAGACAGTAAAGATACTTTTGTGACTGCGCCCGTAGGCCTTATTAATAATCGTTCATTGCATATATTTTTGTTGCAATGAACGATTTTTGTTAGTATATGAAACATTATTTATAGTAGAGAATGCTGTTTTTGTGTACCTTTGCAGCAGAATTTCAATGAATAATCAAAAACGAACTAAAAAATGAAGAAACTGATTGTGACAATGATGACCTTGATGCTGACGCTCACAGGAGCCTCAGCACAGGAGAAGCCACAGGTGCTGGGCAAGAGTCATGCCATGCAGCGCGTGGAAGTGAAAGGTAAGTATCTGTTGCTGCCTGTGCAGGAGCGGGAGGAAAATGCAAACATCCGCGTGCTGGCTGACGGCAAGGAGATGCAGTCGCTGAACGTGCGCTTGGCCGTAGACAAGGTGGACTACTACGTGCCGCTGGACATCAACCGCTTCGGCAAGAAAGCGCTGCTGCTCGACATCACATTCTATGGCGACCGCAGGTTTACGGGAGCCATGAAAGACTTCCTCTGCTGGAAGGAGATGAAGCAGAGCGACACCTTTGACACAGCCAACCGCGAGAAATTCCGTCCTGCTTATCATCATACGCCTGCCTATGGCTGGATGAACGATCCCAACGGCATGTTCTATAAAGATGGTGTCTATCACCTTTATTATCAGTATAATCCCTATGGTTCAATGTGGGAGAACATGACCTGGGGCCACTCGACCTCGAAAGACCTCATCCATTGGGAGGCTCAGCCGCTGGCCATCGAGCCTGATGCCTTAGGTGCTATCTTTAGCGGTTCGTGTGTGGTTGACAAGCAGAACAATCAGGTAGTAGCCTTCTATACATCTGCAGGCAAAGCTCAGGTGCAGTCGATGGCCATCTCGAAGGATAACGGCCTCACGTTTGAGAAATATGCCGGCAATCCCGTGTTGGTAAGCACTGAAGAGGATTTCCGCGACCCGAAGGCTTTCTGGAATCCGGATATCCAGAAGTGGAACCTCGTACTGGCCGTTGGACAGGAGATGCGCTTCTACAGTTCGTCGAACCTGAAGGACTGGACCTATGAGAGCGCTTTCGGACAGGAATACGGTTGTCACGACGGTGTGTGGGAGTGTCCAGACCTGATGAAGCTGCCTGTACGCGGTACAGACAAGCAGAAGTGGATGCTGATCTGCAACATCAACCCCGGTGGACCTTTCGGCGGCAGTGCTACGCAGTACTTCGTGGGTGAGTTCGACGGCCATAAGTTCACTTGCGAACATAAGGACACCCGTTGGATGGATTATGGCAAGGACCACTATGCCACCGTTACCTTCGACAATGCCCCTGATGGACGTAAGATCGCTCTGGCCTGGATGTCGAACTGGCAGTATGCCAATCAGGTGCCCACGAAGCAGTTCCGTTCTGCCAACAGCGTTCCCCGTGATCTGGATCTCTTCGAACATAACGGACAGACCTATTGCGGTGTGACTCCTTCGAAGGAACTGCTGGCGCTGAGAGGTCAGGCTGTCAGCAAGTTGCCCAAGACCTGTGAGATTGTCGTCGATGTGAAAGGATCTACAGAGATTTTACTCTCCAATGCTTTGGGCGAGCAGGTGGTCATGAAGTACGATGCCGCCAAGCAGACCTTCACTATGGATCGTACCCGTAGCTACGCCAGCTTCAGCGAGGCATTCCCCGTTGAGACCATCGCACCCACCTATGGTGACATCAAGCAGCTCCGCATCTTCATCGACAACTGCAGCATCGAGGCCTTCGACGCTGAAGGTAAGATGGCGATGACGAACCTCGTGTTCCCCAATGAGCCTTATAATAATATAAAGGTAAAGGGCGGCAAAGTAACCATCTTTGAAATTAAGAATTAAGAATTGAGAATTAAGAGTTAAGAATTAAGAGTTAAGAATTAAGAGATAAATACAACTATGGGTAAAGCAAACAAATTAACTCTCATCCCTGTGATGTTCTGCTTCTTCGCCATGGGCTTTGTAGACCTGGTGGGCATTGCATCAAACTACGTGAAGGAAGACCTCGCGCTCAATGATTCCACAGCCAACATCTTCCCGTCGCTCGTGTTCTTCTGGTTCCTCATCTTCAGTGTGCCAACAGGTATGCTGATGAACAAGATCGGACGCAAGAACACCGTACTCCTCTCGCTGGTGGTAACCATCGTGTCGCTGTTGTTGCCCCTCTTTGGTGAGAACTTCCCCATCATGCTCTGCGCCTTCTCGCTGCTCGGCATTGGTAATGCCCTGATGCAGACCTCGCTGAACCCGCTGGTATCGACAGTCATGGGTGGCGGAAACCTCGCCTCGACGCTGACTTTCGGACAGTTCATCAAGGCCATCGCCTCGTTCCTGGCACCTTATCTCGCTATGTGGGGCGCCACTCAGGCAATTCCCTCATTCGGCTACGACTGGCGCGTGCTCTTCGCCATCTACTTCGTGGTAGGCATCCTGGCAGCTGCCCTGCTGGCCATCACACCCATTGAGGAAGAGCGCATCGAGGGTAAGGCTTCGACGTTTGCTGAGTGCTTCAAGCTGTTGGGCACGCCCATCGTGCTGTTGTCGTTCTTCGGCATCATGTGCCATGTGGGCATCGATGTAGGTACGAACACCACAGCGCCTAAGATTCTGATGGAGCGCTTGGGAATGACACTCAACGATGCAGCCTTCGCCACGAGCCTCTACTTTATTTTCCGTACCATCGGCTGTCTGACGGGCTCGTTCTTCCTTCGTGTGCTGCCTAACCGTACATTCTTCATCATCAGTATCATCATGATGGCCCTCTCGATGTGCGGACTCTTCGTAGGCACCGAGAAATGGGTACTCTATACAGCCATCGCTCTCGTGGGCTACGGCAACTCTAACATCTTCTCCATCTGCTTCGCCCAGGCCCTTACGGCTATGCCTCAGAAGCAGAACGAGGTGAGCGGTCTGATGATCATGGGTCTCTTCGGAGGCACCGTCTTCCCGCTGCTCATGGGCTTCGCCAGCGATGCTATCGGACAGGCTGGTGCCGTCATCGTCATGGCCGTCGGCGTTGTCTATCTGTTCACTTATATCAACCGCGTTAAGTAATAAAGTTTAAAGATCAAAGATATGAAAAGATATGTAGTAGGCCTCGGAGAGGCATTGTGGGATGTACTTCCCGAAGGAAAGAAATTAGGTGGCGCACCAGCCAACTTCGCTTATCACGCAGCACAGTTCGGGCTTGACACCATCGCCATCAGCGCCCTGGGTGAGGATCCTCTGGCAGAGGAGACCATCGAAGCTCTGAAGGAGCACAACCTGAACTACCTGATGCCACGAGTGCCCTATCCGACGGGTACGGTGCAGGTGACACTGACGGGCGAGGGAATCCCCACCTATGAGATCAAGGAGAACGTGGCTTGGGACAATATCCCCTTCACTCCAGAGATGGAGGAGATTGCCAAGAATGCTCGTGCCGTCTGCTTCGGCTCACTGGCCCAGCGCCATGTCGTCTCTCGTGAGAATATCCGTAAGTTCCTCGATGCC
>JAEEGG010001025.1_pt1 | contig 78884 bp, 63 predicted proteins | sample 9134161 | NCBI WGS metagenome assembly JAEEGG01 (sample SAMN16246543, study PRJNA631951) | gut metagenome | biome: gut microbiome; feature: rumen; material: CR-attached | host: Bos | place: Iran: Karaj | collected 2018-10
GGATTTGTAAAGAAATCCTACAACTGCAAAGGAATAGAAAAAATGGCGAGGAAGCGTTGTTTGCTTCCTCGCCATTTTTATAACTCAATAGGATTTTTTGCCTATGGACTTCTTACGGATGCACAAGGGTGCCGATTTCCTCGCCTGCCATGACCTTCTTGAGGTTGCCTACAATGTCCATGTTGAAGACATAGATGGGCAGATTATTGTCCTGACACATGCAGATGGCGGTGAGGTCCATCACCTTCAGACCTCGAGAGAGGACTTCCTTGTAAGTAATATCCGTGAACTTGGTGGCAGTGGGGTCTTTCTCCGGGTCGGCAGTATAGACGCCATCCACACGAGTGCCTTTCAGCATGACATCTGCCTCGATTTCAATACCACGCAGGGAGGATCCTGTATCCGTGGTGAAATAAGGATTACCCGTTCCTGCTGAGAAAATACAGATATAGCCTTGTTCCATCGCCTCGATGGCTTTCCATTTGGTATAGAACTCACCAATAGGCTCCATACGGATAGCCGTCATCACCTTGTTCTTCACACCGATAGCCCCTAAGGCAGAACTCAAAGCCAGTGAATTGATGACGGTAGCACACATACCCATCTGGTCGCCCTTCACGCGATCGAAGCCTTTCTGTGAACCACTCAATCCACGGAAAATGTTGCCACCACCGATGACGATACCAATCTGAACACCCATTTCACTCACTTCCTTGATTTGTCGGGCATAGTCGCTCAGACGCTCCGGGTCAATGCCATAGCCCTGTTTTCCCATCAAACTTTCTCCTGACAACTTGAGGAGGATACGCTTAAATCTTGCCATAATTCTTTAGTTTTATATGATAAATTGTACTTCCTTGAATGCATAACGACTGAGACTCCCATCCTCACGACAGAGGATAAGGTGACCGTCGTCTTCCACATCCTTGAACTCTGCCATAAATGTCCCGTCCTGGTCGCAATAGGGATGGAAGCCCTTGCGTCGATAGAGTTTTCCGACATACTGCTGTCTGAGTTCCTTATTATTATAATAGGTGAAACGCTCGAGAATGGTATCAAGCAGTGCCCCCCTATCCGTTTCATGCCCATGAATCTGCCACAAAGATATGGGATTGGGGGCATCGCTCTTAAACTGCCGTTGATTGACATTCAGCCCTACACCAATGACAGAGTCCTTGATGGTCTGTCCCAACAGTCGATTATCAATCAGGATACCGCCTATCTTGGCATTGCGCCAATAAATGTCATTGGGCCATTTGATACACACATCGCCTATCTGCTGTTCCAGTGCATCGACGATAGCCAGAGAGATGGCCATAGATATGGTGAACTGGCGGTTGGCCTGGATATGCAGGGGATGGTAAAGAATGGAAAACAACAGGTTTTTATCCCGTTCCGACTCCCACCGGTTGGTACCTTGTCCCTTACCGGCTGTCTGATAGTCAGCCCAGACCACCAAAGGCTGCCCGGGGGCATCCGTTTGCGGTTCGTATTCACGTAGCCAGCGATTAGTGGAATCAGTCTCTGCAATATGTATGATTTTCCATTTCATGTTGCAAAATTACGAAAAAAATTGTAACTTTGCAACATGACAGCAGAAGAACAACAAAAAAAAGACGAACAGTTTATGCGTAAGGCCATTGCCGAGGCGCAACAGGCATTGCAAGAAGGTGAGATACCTATTGGCGCAGTGATCGTATGCAATGACCGCATCATAGCCAGAGCCCATAACCTCACAGAAACCCTGCATGATGTGACTGCTCATGCTGAGATGCAGGCCATTACATCTGCAGCCAACGAATTGGGGGGAAAGTACCTGACTGACTGTACACTCTATGTAACCATAGAGCCCTGCACCATGTGTGCTGGTGCCTTAGGATGGTCACATCTGTCACGCATTGTTTATGGAGCTGCTGACGAGAAACGCGGTTACCAGCTATATGCTCCCCGTGCCCTTCACCCCAAGACAACAATAACTGGCGGCATCTTGGAAGAAGAATGCCGCCAGTTGATGCAAGATTTCTTTCGCAATAAGCGGTAAGAGGTCGTTACAAGAATTTTGCAATCGTCTCCAGACATTTCTGACTGCTGACAGGCTTTGCCATATACTCGTCACAGCCAGCCTTTTCTGCTTCCTCTCGGTCAGCATCAAAAGCATTGGCAGACAGTACTACAATGGGAAGGTCAGGATGAGCAGCTTTGATGAGACGGGTAGCTTCCAAACCGCCCATAACAGGCATGTTCAAATCCATCAGCACCAAGTCTGGCTGCTCCGTTTCCACCATGTCAACAGCTTCTTGACCATTACGGGCCCTAAGAGCCTCGTAATGGTTCTTCAGAATATAAGTCATCAGCAAGTAATTGCTGTCATTGTCTTCTGCAATCAGTATTTTCTTCATGAAACGATTTCTTTATGATTCCTGCTCTTGTTCTTTCTCTAGTTCTTGTGATTCCTTATGAGGAGCATAAGCCTGCCATCTCCATAGTTTGGTCATATCCTCCAAAGACTTTCCCTTTGTCTCGGGAACAAGTCGCCATACGAAGAGTGCAGCGATGACACAGATGATGCCATAGAGACCATAGGTGAACCAGTGTCCGAAGTCATCACCCTCCGTCAGATGCATATTGAACATCGGCACGAAGGTTGAGCTGACAATAAAGTTGAAAATCCACTGGAAAGCAACAGCAATAGCCACTGCAGCACCACGGATAGTATTGGGGAATATCTCTGCTATGAGCACCCAGCATATCGGGCCCCATGAGAACATAAACGAAGCGGAGTAAACCATAATGCTAAGGGCTGTAATCATTTCCATACCAGGTTTGCCGAATGTCACAGCAACACCGAAAGCACCCAATGCCATTCCTAAAGAACCCCAGATGAGCAGCGGTTTACGTCCCCAGCGCTCCACCGTGAAGATGGCGACAAGGGTGAATGCTATATTCACGATACCCATGAAGACGGTGATAACCATCGGGTTCTCCATACCCATATCACCGAAGATACGTGGTGCGTAATACAGCACGGCATTGATACCTACCGCTTGTTGGAAGACGGAGAGCATAATACCGATAAAGATACACATCGCTCCATAAGTCATTAGTTTCTCAGTCTTCTGAACCAATGTCTCCTTGATGGCTTTCAGGATAAATTCACCACGGTCCGTACCGTTAATCTTCACCAGAATCTCCAGAGCTCGCTGGTCCTTACCAACAGAAACCAGATAACGGGGTGTCTCGGGCACTAAACTGATGAGCAGGGCGAAGAGTCCTGCTGGAACAGCCTCGCTACCGAACATATATCGCCAACCTGTTGTCACCGTCCATTGTGCAGCAGGGTTGATGGCAGCCAGTCCCTTACCCATTTCCTCTACTAAAGGCTGAACATGATCGCCCAATATGAAGAAGTTCACGAAATACACCACCAACTGTCCGAAGATAATGGCAAACTGGTTACAGCTCACCAACATACCACGGATGTTGGAAGGTGCCACCTCACTGATATACATAGGACAGATAGCTGATGCAAGTCCAACTCCGACACCGCCAATCACTCGATAGAAATTGAACATGATGAGCAGTTCGTAGGTGGGTTCGCCATAAGTAAAGAACAAAAACTCCGGATCCATCGAGCCTAAGGCAGAAATGAAAAACAGCAGTCCTGCGATGACCAGCGAACGCTTACGCCCAAAATTGGTAGCCAGATAGCCTGACAGGGCGGAACCAATAATACATCCGATGAGTGCAGAAGCTGACGTAAAGCCATGCCAGCCATCGGTGTAGGTAAAGTCCTTCGCTTCAGAGAAGAAGGCCTGAAGACCTTTCTCGGCACCAGATATCACAGCGGTATCATAACCAAACAACAGACCGCCTAAGACAGCGACCAGCACAATAGAGAACAAGTAGGACGAGCTACCTCTTTTTTGATATTCCATAAAAGTTTTAATGTTAGTATTTTCTTAATTAAATACAAAAGTAATGCTTTTTTTGAAAAATCCTTGCTAAACTGATACTTTTTAACTAATTTTGTCGGAAGAATGATATAACTACTAAATTTTTACACAAAATGAAAAAGAGACTACTATTAAGCATGATTGTCCTGACGACGGCTCTCATGTCCTTTGGCCAGAGTACGATGGAAGTAAATACCAAGAAACTGGGGGCCTCTATTCAATCCACAATGTATGGTATCTTTTTTGAAGATATCAATTTTGCAGCAGACGGCGGATTGTATGGAGAACTTGTAAAGAATCGCTCGTTCGAATTTCCTCAGGCACTGATGGGCTGGCAGGCCTTCGGATGCTTCGATGTGGAAGACGACGGACCGTTCGAACGCTGCCCACACTATGTTGTCCTCTCCGACCCTGGTCATCCCGACCGACGCAGCGGACTTGTCAATGAAGGCTATTTTGGCATTGGCGTCGATAAAGACGAGACCTACCGGTTCTCTGTATGGGCAAAAGCTCCCAAAGGCGATGGTGCTATACGCGTACAACTAATTGACGAGAACTCGATGGAAGAGAAACAGGAATTCGTTGAGAAAGAGATTGACATCAAAGGTAAGGACTGGAAGAAATACACCATCAACATCACTTCCCCTAAAAAGGACAAGCACGCCAAACTGCGTATCTTCCTGAAAGGAACCAACAGCGTCGCTCTTGAGCATATCTCCCTCTTCCCTGTCAACACGTTCAAAAACCGCGAAAACGGTATGCGTCGCGACCTTGCACAGGCTTTGGCAGACTTGAAGCCTGGTATTTTCCGCTTCCCCGGAGGCTGTATCGTGGAAGGCACCGACCTTGCTACCCGCTATCAATGGAAGAATACCCTCGGTCCTGTAGAGAACCGTCCTCTTAACGGTAATCGCTGGGAACACACCTTCGACTATCGCTATTATCCCGACTATTATCAGTCTTACGGACTGGGATTCTTCGAGTTCTTTCAGCTTTCTGAGGACATCGGTGCAGAGCCGCTGCCCATCCTCAACGTTGGTATGGCCTGCCAGTATCAGAACTGGAACAAAGAGAGTGCCCACCAGCCTATGGACGAACTGAAGCCTTACATCGACGATTGTCTTGATCTTATCGAGTTTGCCAATGGTCCTGCTAACAGCAAATGGGGTAAGATTCGCGCTGAGATGGGGCATCCCGCTCCTTTTAACATGAAGTATATCGGTGTGGGTAACGAGCAGTGGGGCGAATTCTACTATGAGCGCCTGAAGCCCTTCGTTGCTGCCATCCGTGCCAAATATCCCGAAATCAAGATTGTGGGTACCAGCGGACCTGTTCCAGAGGATGTTCCAGACAATACCTATCGCTTTGAAGATGGTTGGAAGGCGATGAAGGCTCAGAAGGCAGACTTGGTGGACGAGCACTACTACCGCAACGAAGAGTGGTTCCTCACTCACGGACTGCGCTACGACACCTATGACAGAAAGGGCCCTAAAGTCTTTGCTGGCGAATACGCATGTCATGGAGAGGGAAAGAAGTGGAACCACTACGAGGCAGCTATTCTCGAAGCAGCCTTCATGACTGGTTTTGAACGCAATGCTGATGTAGTCCACATGACAACCCCTGCCCCACTCTTCTCACATGTTGACGGATGGCAGTGGCGCCCCGACCAGATTTGGTACGATAACACGGATATGTTCAAGACGGTAAGCTACTATGTACAGCAGATGTATGCCACCAATGCCGGTACCAATGTCCTGCCCCTGACGATGGACAAGAAGCCTGTTGCCAACCAAGCCGGACAGAACGGGCTCTTTGCCTCTGCAGCCTTCGACAGCAAGACCAACGAGGTCATCATCAAAATTGCCAACACCTCAAAGCAGCCACAGGCAGTCAACTTCCAGCTGAGCGATATCAAGACTGGAGGAACAGCCAAGACCTGCACACTATTCCACCAAGGTATGGACGACGAAAATACCATCTGTAAACCCGAACTGATTACGCCAAAGGCTGGCAGTATCAACTACACCGCCGACAAAAAACAGGCTACGCTCAGTGACGAGTTACCCCCTATGTCGTTCCGCATCTATCGCATCAAAAAGTAATACAGGAATAAAAAAAAGTGGCAATTCTTCGGATTTGCCGCTTTTTTTTTGTAATTTTGTCGCGTATTATGCACATACGCGTATATGACAGTAGCAGATTATATTAAACAAGATACAGGTGGGAGACGTTTCTCCTTTGAAGTTCTCCCCCCACTAAAAGGTAACGGAACAGACGCTTTGTTCCAAACGATTGATAAACTCGCAGTATTCAATCCTGCGTTTATCAATATTACTACGCATCACTCAGAGATTGTCTATAAGGAGTTGGAAAACGGACAGTTTGAGCGACAGCGCATACGTCGCCGTCCTGGAACGATAGCCATTGCTGCAGCTATCCAGCATCGCTACGACATTCCCGTCGAGCCTCATGTGATATGCAGCGGTATGACGATTGAACAGATTGAGTACGAATTGCTCGATCTGCAGTTTCTGGGCATCCGCAATCTGATGCTGCTCCGTGGCGACAAAGCCAAGGAGGACAGCCGATTCACCCCCACCCCCGGAGGACATACCCATACCACCGACTTGATTCGCCAGGTAGTGCGCTTCAATGAGGGCTATTTTGCCGATGGCACACCTATCAAGCACCCCGGACCGAAATTCGATTTCGGTGTGGCCTGTTATCCCGAGAAGCATGAAGAGGCTCCCAACTTGGAACGCGACATGGAATATCTGAAGATGAAACAGGACTTAGGGGCTCAGTATGCAGTGACACAGTTGTTTTTTGACAACGAGAAATACTTCCAGTTTGTAGAGAAGGCTCGCCAAATGGGTATTACAATCCCCATCGTACCAGGCATCAAACCTATGGCGAAATTGAGTCAACTGACGGTGGTTCCCAAGACCTTCCATTGTGACATTCCAGAGGCTTTGGCCAAGGAGATTGCCAAATGCACCACCGACGAGGAAGCCCGCCATTTAGGCATAGAATGGACGACCCAGCAGTGCAAGGAGCTCTACGAACACGGTATCAAGAACATTCATTTCTATACGGTATCTGCTGTCGATTCTGTAGTCGAAGTAGCCAAGAGATTACTATAATAACGAGGTATGTGGAATGAGGTGATAGGACAACAAGAGGCACAAGCCCGACTGCTCCAACTGGAAAACGAGCAGCGGTTGCCGCATGCGCTGATGCTTTGCGGTCCTTTGGGCGCTGGCAAGATGGCCCTCGCCATGGGCTTTGCCAAACACCTGCTCAACCGCAACAGCAATGACGAGGCTATGTTGGCAAAATGGGAACACCCCGACCTGCACTTCACCTTCCCCACCATCAAACTCCCTTCGATGAGTGCCGACCACAAACCCGTTTCGGATGATTTTGCCAAAGAATGGAACCAGCTCATCACTGCCGGCCCCTATTTCACCATGAACGAATGGTTGGAACAGATGGGTGGTGAAAACCAACAAGCCATCATCACTGCAGGAGAGAGTGATGCACTCATCCGCAAACTGTCGCTCAAGTCGAGTCAGGGCGGCTATAAGGTAAGTCTTATCTGGCTACCTGAACGCATGAACATTGAATGCGCCAACAAGATACTGAAACTCCTGGAAGAACCTCCCCATCACACCATCTTCCTGTTGGTGTGCGAGGAGCCAGAACGTCTCTTAGAGACTATACGCAGCCGTGTTCAGCGCGTTGACATCAAACGGTTGGCTGATGACGATATCCGAGAAGCACTCGTCAGTCGTCGCGGACTGACAGAGGAGAATGCCCAGCGAGTAGCCCGTATGGCAAACGGCAGCTGGCTGAAAGCATTGGAGCTATTAACCATCGACTCTGAGAACGAGCTCTTTCTCGACATGTTCCAGACGTTGATGCGACTGGCATATATGCGTAAGGTGAAAGAGTTAAAGACGTGGAGTGAGCGCATGTCCAGTATGGGGCGTGAGAAACAAAAGCGCTTTCTGGAGTATTTTCTCCGACTGATTCGCGAAAACTTTATGTATAACTTCCAGAACCCCGAGCTCTGCTATATGTCACAGCGCGAAGAGGATTTTGCGAAGAATTTCGCACGTTTCATCAATGAAGCGAATGTCATCCCCATTAACAATCTGGCTAATCTGGCCATTCGAGACATCAGTCAGAATGCCAACGGCAAGATAGTCTTCTTTGATTTTGCACTACAGATGATAGTACTATTGATCAGTAAATAACAAGAAATATAATCAACAAGCATATGGAAAAAGTGAAAGACCTCGAAACAATGGTTGGTTGCGACCGCGGACTCTGTCATCAGGCAGTGGGGCGACAGGACAAACAGCTGAACACCTACGACTGGCTGGCTGACGTTCCAGGTAATGTCGATACCACCGATTTGGTTGAGGTTCAGTTCAAGCATACCCGTAAGGGCTATTATCATAATGTGAACAACCTCGAACTGAAGAAAGGCGATATCGTGGCTGTAGAAGCCAACCCAGGACACGACATCGGTGTGGTTACACTGACGGGCCGACTGGTGAAGCTGCAACTCAAGAAGGCTAACCTCAAGAGTGCCGACGATATCAAGCGTATCTACCGCATTGCCCGTCCTGTGGATATGGAGAAGTATCATGAGGCCAAGCGCCGTGAGCATTCCACGATGATTGAGAGTCGTCAGATAGCCTTGGGGCTCGGTCTGAAGATGAAGATTGGTGATGTGGAATATCAGGGCGACGGCAACAAGGCTATTTTCTACTATATTGCTGACGAGCGTGTGGACTTCCGCCAACTGATCAAAGACCTTGCAGCCACCTTCCACGTACGCATCGAGATGAAACAGATTGGTGCCCGTCAGGAGGCTGGGCGCATTGGTGGTACAGGTCCCTGTGGCCGTGAACTCTGCTGCGCCACTTGGATGAAGAACTTTGTGAGTGTCGGTACCAGTTCTGCCCGTTTCCAGGACATCTCGCTGAATCCCCAGAAACTGGCTGGTATGTGCGCAAAACTGAAGTGCTGCCTCAACTACGAGGTTGACGATTACGTAGAGGCTGGGCGCAAACTGCCGTCCAAGGATATTGTCCTGACTACCCAGGATGCCGACTATCATTTCTTTAAGGCTGACATTCTTGCGGGGCTCGTCACCTATTCCACCGACAAGAATATTGCTGCCAACTTAGAGACAATTCCTGCCGATCGGGCCAAACAGATTATCGATATGAATCGCAAAGGTGTCAAGCCATTGTCCTTACAGGAGGATGGCAAGAAACAGGAGCCTCAGCGTCCTGTCGATTTGGCTACCCAGGAGAACATCAACCGCTTCGACAAGGCTAAGAAGAAAAAGAAAAAACATAAGAAGCCAAACAAACCACAGGATGCCAAGTAGGAATCACACCATATTATATTATATAGCACTGGGCATAGTGCTTCTCTGTGTGTCATGCAACAGCAGGACCATCTATAGCCATTATGCCCATACTCCCCTACAAGGGTGGGAGAAAAACGACTCCATGAGGTATGGCATGACCATACCCCTGGATGGACACTATCAGGAAACAATCGGTGTGCGCATCAACAATCAATACCCCTTCATGGGACTAACCATCATTATCGACCAAACGGTGTTTCCGTCACTGGAGACACATTGCGACACGTTGAATTGTGATCTTGTAGGAGAAGACGGGCACATGAAGGGACAGGGCGTCAACCACTATCAGTATGAGTTTCCTTTGAAGTCGATTGCCTTACACCAAGGTGATTCCGTCAGCATTCGCATCCATCATACCATGAAGCGGGAGATTCTGCCTGGAATCTCAGATATCGGCGTTACCCTGAAACGGGAGTAGGACTCACGACCTCAACAGATTCCTGCTGGCATCTATACGGAGGAAGATAAACAGCAGTATCGTGAATCCCCAAAGCGACGAACCGCCATAACTGAAGAATGGTAGCGGAATACCGATGACGGGCGTCAATCCCAACACCATACCAACATTAATAAACACGTGGAAGAGGAAGATGCTCAACACGCTGTACCCATAGACACGTCCAAAACCGAAGGGTTGTCGTTCCGACAGGGATATGAGTCGGAGAATCAATGCCAGAAACAACAACAGCACACCTGCAGACCCCAGGAAGCCCTCTTCCTCACCTACTGTACAGAAGATGAAGTCGGTATCTTGTTCCGGCACAAACTTCAGTTTTGTTTGTGTACCATTCAAAAAGCCCTTTCCCTCCAATCCACCGGAGCCAATGGCTATCTCACTCTGGTGTACATTATAGCCGGCCCCTCGCAGGTCTTCCTCCAGTCCCAGCAGCACATTGATACGCGTACGCTGGTGGGGCTCCATCATATTATTGAGGATGAAGTCGGCACCATACGAGAAACTGACGGAACCCAACACAAATAGGGCGATGAAATAATAGTTGCGCAGACGCGAGCTAAGCCCTTCATAGACAAAATAGCCAATCAGGATGATAATCATTCCCAATTGCACATAGACAATATCGAAAGGAATCTTCAATAACAGGAGCGAGCATAGGGTAATACCCAGCGAATAAATACCGATGCGCCAAGCCAAGCGCTTGTTGTTACCATATACCCACACCATACCTGCAGCAAACAACTGTATCATCAACAGTACCGCAAACTTACCCACCGAAGTCGGCGAGTCTCCCATATACACCTCGGCATATCGGATACCCACGACGAAATAGATGACAAGAGCCACCCCTGTAAACAGGATAGAGCCAGGCATACCTTCACGGTAGAACATCAGGAAGAAGGCGAAATACACCAATGCCGAACCCGTCTCACGCTGTAGGATGATGAATATCATAGGCAGGAAGATGATGGCCAGCGTTGCAGCAAAGTGCTTCCATTGATGAATATTATAGCCATAGGTTGACATGAACTTCGCCAGAGCCAGCGATGTGGCAAACTTGGCAAACTCCGCCGGCTGAATACGTAGCGGACCTAAGACAAGCCATGAACGCGAACCTTTGATGGTGTGCGTATTAAAAATGGTCAGAAACAGCAGGAGTAGCAACAACCCATAGATGATGTATGCAAACGTATCGTAGAAGCGATCGTCTGACATCAGAATGGTAAAGCCCAGTACGATAGAGGTGCCTATCCAGACAATCTGCATACCCGAACGGGAGTCCAGACTGAAGATGTCGGTTGTCTCATACGAATAACTGGCGCCACACACACTGATCCATCCAAGCGACAATAGGGCGATGTATATCAATATCGTCCACCAGTCGATGCTGCGGAATATGCTCGTTTGTTTACCTGACCGTGTTGCCATAACTGATATGTCTGTTTTGGAACTCGGTAGCCTTCTTCTGAGAAGCCTCCGAAAGTTTTCCGTGAATATACTGTTCCATGATTAATCCACCGATAGGTACACCGTAAGTGGCTCCCCATCCACCATTCTCTACATAGACGGCAACGGCAATTTTGGGCTTGTCCATAGGGGCAAAGCCCATGAACACAGAGTGGTCGTGACCTCGGTTCTGGGCAGTACCCGTCTTACCACAGGCCATGAAGTCATATTGTGCCAGGGCGTGACACGTACCGCCAGTGGCAGAGGCACGCATTCCAGCCACGACATAGTCGTAGGCCTCACGTTTAGCCAGTGTATAGTGTTTCTTCGTAAATGCCGTATCAAGGGGCTCACCTTCCACCTTCTTCACCACATGTGGTGTGTAGAAGTATCCTCGGTTGGCTATCGTGGCACCCAGGTTGGCTATCTGCAGTGGCGTGGCATTCACCTCACCCTGTCCGATGGCAATAGAGATAATGGTCAGTCCGTTCCATGAGCCCTTGTAGGCACGGTCGTAGAATTCCGCATTGGGAATCAGTCCGCGCTTCTCTCCAGGCAGGTCGATACCCAACCGATAACCGAATCCCATCGACACCATATAGTCGCGCCATTTATTCATCGCCTTCTGAACGGAGCCGTATTTCGAGATATTGGTATTAATCATGTGGTAGAGTCCCCAGCAGAAATAACCGTTGCACGAGGTCGAGAGAGCTGGCACCAAGGGCAATGGCGAGGCATGTCCGTGACAGCCTACATGCAATCCCTTGAAATTGAATCCGTGTCCGCAGGGATATGCCGTCTGGGTAGGATGGATAATGCCTTCCGACATAAATGTAAGTCCCTGTGTGGTTTTGAATGTTGAACCTGGAGGATATTGTCCCATGATGCTGCGATTCAGCAGTGGTTTCCAAACGTTCTGACTCAGCAACCGGTGATTCTTCGAACGGGCACGTCCCACCATCATACGAGGGTCGTACGACGGTGACGACACCATGCAAAGCACCTCACCGGTAGAGGGTTCTATTGCAACGATACTGCCAATCTTTCCTTCCATCAGCCTTTCACCCAAAGCCTGCAAGTCGGCATCCAGACTCAGTGTCAGGTTCTTCCCCGGAACAGGCTGTGTGTCGAAGCTGCCACCCATATAGCGGCCCTGTATTCGTCCGTGGGCGTCTCTAAGCAGAATCTGCATACCCTTCTCTCCGCGCAACTGCTTCTCATAGCTGCGCTCCACGCCCAGTTTACCGATATAGTCACCAGGGATATAGTAGTCGTCGGCCTCGATATCTTTTGGCGACACCTCAGCCACGTCGCCTAAGACGTGAGCGGCATAGGGATATTGGTATTGACGGATGCTACGGCGCTGCACATAGAAGCCCGGGAATCGGAACATCTTCTCCTGAAACATGGAATAGTCCTTGTCCGACAACTGGCTCATAAATATCTGCTGCGTAAACCGACTGTAGCCAGGATTTTTGTTGCGGTCCTTGATTTCCGCCATACGGTGGTCGAACTCAGCACGGGTGATATTCAGTGCTTCACAGAATTCCAAGGTATCCAGCCGGTCCTTGGCTTCGTTCATCACCACCATGATGTCATAGGCAGGCTGGTTATACACCAGCAGTTTGCCCTTACGGTCATAGATAACACCACGCGATGGATATTCTATCTTCTTGAGAAAGGCATTTGAGTCAGCATTCTTCTTGTAGTCGTCACTCATAATCTGCAGGGCGAAAAGGCGTATGATATAGATAATGACAATACCAATAGCCACCCCGCTGATTACATAGCGCCGATAACCGATGTCATAGTTGTTCATGTTTTCGGTTAGCTACACTCTCAAACGCCAGAATCAATACTAAGGTGATGGCGGCACTGCCAAATGTGCATTGCAGCCATTCACTGAAATCGAAGAAACTGAAAGTCTCCAATGTGAAGAACACCACACAGTAGAGTGCTGTCAGTGCCACGGAATAATAGAGGTATTTCACCACGCCGAGATTTTTCATCGAGGGTTGCAACTCTTCAAAATCCTCGCGTGAGACAAACAATTCGAGATAGTAAGGTTGTATTGCAGCTATCAGTGTCATTGAGGCAGCAGCCACACCTGGCGTGTTGCTAAAGATGTCAACCAACAGCCCTAACATGAAACTCCACACCATAATGCCCCATTTAGGGTAGTTACGGGGAAAGAGAAGAACGAAATAGACATATAGCAGCGGTGTGGCGAAACCAAACAGATGGATACGCCCAAGTATCATGGTCTGTACTAAGATAAAGACCACAAACAGTGCTGCCCGTTTCAAAGTGTCTATTGACATCTACCCTACTCTTTTACGTTTAACTTCAATGAATCGCGTGCCGACTGCAACAGTTTTGCTCGTTCTGCCACCGTTGGGTCGTTGATGACCACCACGTCACGCAGTCGGCCGAAATCCGTGGACAGACGTACTTTCACACGGTACGACAAGCCATCACGCGAATTATACACAGTCTCTATCTTACCTACCAACACGCCTGGAGGGAAGATGGATGAATAACCATTGGTCTCCACCCAGTCACCGCGCTTGAAGCGGGCATGACGGGGAATATCTTCAAGATAGGCCACGCCGGCATCCTTTCCGTCCCATCTGAGCACACCGAAATAGTTATAGCCCCTGATAGCACAGCTGATACGCGACGAGGTGTTCAGTACAGGAATCACCACCGAGAAATGGTCAGACACCAGATAGGTCACTCCCACCAAACCCTGTCCACAGGCAACACCCATTCCTACCCCGACACCATCGTCCGCACCGCGATTGATGGTCAGCAGGTTGTCAGAACGGTTCAGTTCGTTAGTCACCACCTTGGCAGGTACCAGATGAAACTGTTTCAGGAACATCATCTCCTGACGAAACGCCGAGGTATCGCCCGTTGCCTCACTATATAGGCGACGCATCTGAGCCAACTGGCGCTCCAGATAGAAATTACGCTTCGTCAGGCTCTCGTTCATCTTCGAGAGCATGAAAAACGACTCCATCTCTGCTCTCCCCTCATTGACTGTACCCACTGCTGCATTAGCAGTCGAAAGCCAGACGCTGTTATGATAGCTGTTATAGCTGAACAGCATAATCAGGCTTATCACCTCCAGTACAACGAAGAGAAACCAGTGATGGTATTTCTGTAGGAACTCCAGCAGGTTCTGCATCTTCTAAACTTATCTCATCAAGAATGAGAAACGGTCAACATTCTTCAAGGCCACACCGGCACCCTTTGCTACTGAATGCAATGGATCCTCGGCAATATGGAACTGGATATTGATCTTGTCGGTCAGACGCTTGTCGAGTCCACGCAGCAAGGCGCCGCCACCCGTCAGCCAAATACCGTTCTTCACGATGTCGGCATACAACTCGGGAGGTGTGTTCTCCAAAGCAGAGAGCACCGCGTTCTCAATCTTTGCCACCGTCTTGTCAATACAGTGAGCTATCTCCTGATAGCATACAGGCACCTCCATAGGCAGCGCAGTAATACGGTTAGGACCGTGTACTACATAATCCTCAGGAGCCTCGTCGCCCAAATCGGTCAGTGCCGAACCTACGTGTATCTTGATACGCTCAGCCATACGCTCGCTGACCTTCACATTGTGCTGACGAGCCATATATTCCTGAATATCGGCTGTCAGGTCGTCACCGGCTGTACGGATAGAGTTGTTGCTGACGATACCGCCCAGCGAGATAACGGCAATCTCCGTCGAACCGCCACCGATATCCACAATCATATTACCCTCCGGAGCCTCTACGTCGATACCGATACCGATAGCAGCTGCCATGGGTTCGAAAATCAGATAGACATCACGTCCGTCTGCATGTTCTGCTGAGTCGCGTACAGCACGCAACTCCACCTCAGTAGAACCTGAGGGGACACCAATCACCATACGCAGTGAAGGCGAGAACAGGCGACTGCCCGTATGCACCATCTTAATGAGTCCACGCATCATCTGCTCACAGGCAGAGAAGTCGGCGATTACACCGTCACGAAGGGGACGGATGGTGCGGATGTTATCATGTGTCTTCTCATACATCATCTTGGCCTCGTTACCTACTGCTATCATCTTGTCAGTACGGCGGTCAAGGGCTACTACCGATGGCTCGTCCACTACAATCTTGTCATCGCTGATTATGATTGTATTGGCCGTTCCCAAGTCCATTGCTAACTCTTGGACAAAACTAAAAAATCCCATATCTTCTCTAAACTCTAAACTTTAAACTCTAAACTCTAAACTCTAAACACTACTTAGCAAACCAGGTATGAATAGCGGTATCATAGTGAGAGCTGACACCAAAGGCACGAGTAGCGAACTCACGACGCTGAGCCTTGGTAGTCTCTGCACCCTGCTTGTTCAGAATATCCAGCAACATGCTATACTCTGCCTTTGAAGGTACAATCACTACATCATTGAAATTCTTGGCTCCTGCACGGATCAGTGAGATACCGCCGATGTCAATCTTCTCGATGATATCATCCTCTGAGGCTCCGCTGGCCACTGTCTGCTCGAAGGGATAGAGATCGACAATCACCAGGTCAATCTCAGGAATCTCATACTGAGCCATCTGCTCACGATCGCCCTCGTTCTCACGGCGACCCAGAATACCTCCGAACACCTTCGGATGCAAAGTCTTAACGCGTCCGCCCAGAATTGACGGATAAGTGGTAACATTCTCCACCTTCTCGCATTCGTAACCGAGACTCTCAATGAAAGTCTGTGTTCCACCTGTTGACAAGAACTTCACGCCCTCGTCATTCAGCTTCTTCAACAACTCTTCCAGCCCATCCTTATGAAATACGGAGATGAGCGCTGTCTTAATTTTCTTTGTATCTGCCATAAAAATATAACGTTATATAATGATTCTTTCAACGACGATGCAAAATTACAAAAAAGCCTGCACACTAAATCATGTTTCCACGAAAATTTTCATTCCTATTAATAATAAATAATGTATATCAAGAGATAGACATCAAAAAAGAGCCTGAGCTTTTCCTGCCCAGACCCTTCTCTATTTCACGATAGGATTTACTCTACGATAATGGGCTTGTACTTAGGTACTAAGGCCTTCATGATGCACCAACCGATGAGGTAAGCCACTGCACAGATGCAGAACACAACCATGTAGGCAGCAGGTTTGCCCTCGAAGCCGAAGAACTGGAAGGCGCTGCCCTGTTCGGCTGCCCATGTAAAGAACTCACCGGAGCCCATATTGATAGCCATTGAACCGAAACCGCCTGCCATGGTGCCCAGACCTACGATGGTACCGATAGTGGATTTGGGGAACATGTCACCAATGGTAGAGAACAGGTTGGCTGACCATGCCTGATGTCCTGCGCCCAACAGACCAATCAGGATAGCGGGCCACCATGCGCTGTAGGAGCCTAAGGGCTGAGCCAGCAGGCCCAATACGGGGAAGCAGGCGAAAATCAACATGGCACGCATACGACCCAGATAGGGATTCATGCCACGCTTCTCCACAAAGTACTTAGGCAGATAGCCGCCACCGATAGAGAGCACCGTCACAATGAAGTAAAGGGTGAATATCAGGGCGATACCCATAGCAGAGTCGGACGTATAGCCATACTGGTCACTGAAGTAGGCAGGTGCCCAGAACAGGAAGAACCACCACACACCGTCGGTCATGAACTTACCAACGAGGAAAGCCCATGTCTGCTTGTAGCTGAAACACTGAATGAACGGAATAGCCTTCTCTTCCTTCTGTATCTCACGATTCTGCACATCGGCAATGTCATTATCCTGTTCGATATAGTTGAGCTCAGCCTGGTTGACGCGCTTGTTATGACGGGGCTTCTCATAGAGCCACATCCACAAGCCCATCCAAACATAACCCAGCACACCGATGATGATGAATGCCATTTCCCAACCCCAGGCACGAGCCAGCAAAGGGATGGTGGCAGGGGCAGCCAGTGCACCTACGGAAGCACCGCTGTTGAAGATGGAAGTTGAGAATGCACGGTCCTTGGCAGGGAAATACTCTGCCGTGGCCTTGATGGCAGCAGGGAAGTTGCCTGCCTCACCGACAGCCAGTATCAGACGGCAACTGAGGAACAGCCAAACAGAGACAGTAGCAATAGCTACAGCTGCATCACTGCCGGCCTGCACCAGTCGCAGTGCCTCGATAGAGTCGTAACCCTCAATAACCATTGCAACCCACCCGCAACCAGCATGCAGCACGGCACCTGTTGACCATACGAAGATAGCAATCAGATAGCCTTTCTTGGTGCCCATCCAGTCGATGAACTTACCAGCAAAGAGGTTGGCAATAGCATAGAACAGGGAGAAGAAACCGGTAATTGTACCATAGTCGGCATCCGACCAGTGGAAATCAACAGCGATAAAGTCTTTCCATGTCAGTGACAGGACCTGACGGTCCATGTAGTTGACTGTCGTTGCCAGAAACAGCAGCGCACAGATTACCCAACGGAAGTTGGACATTTTAGTAGTTTGTACAGGAGCCATATTATTTATTGATTTACGATTTACTATTTGATGTCAATGACGGGGATGTTGTCCTTGTCGTTATAATAGAGGTTCTCACCAGCCATGCCCCAGATGAAGGTATAGTAATAGGTACCTGCAGCGGCATGCATGCTCCACTCCGGCGACATGATGGCCTGCTCGTTGTGCAGCCATACCACACGGCTCTCCTGAGGCTCACCCATGATGTGGGCAATGGTCTGCTCCTGAGGCAGATTGAAATAGTAATATGCCTCAATGCGACGACCATGAGTATGAGGAGGCATGGTGTTCCATGCAGCGCCCGGATTCAGCTGTGTCAGACCAAGCTGCAACTGGCAGGGGCCTTCCTCCAAAACGTCATTGACGATCAGCTTATAGACGGTGCGGTTGTTGCACTCCTCCAGCGAACCTACCGGACCCCATACGGCAGCCTTCAGCGAACCCTTACGTCCGTCGAGGGTAATCCATTGTGTCTTATAGTGCTGATGGGCGGTGGCTGAGTTCAGATAGAACTTAGCTGGATTCTTTGCATCCTTCGAACGGAACAGCACTTCCTTGTTCACATCCTTGTCCTTGCCTATGTGTCCGCGACCGATGTAGAGGGCTTCTTTCGGTGACAGTGCATACTCCTTACCGTCAACGATAACGACACCGTCGCCCAGACCACAGTTCACAATACCGATTTCGCGGTTATAGAGGAAATATTTCTCCTTGATGCCTGGGTCGACATCCAGTCCCAGCTCCTGGAAATTCTCCAGTTTCAAGGTCTTGTTAACAGGCATGGCACCACCGAAGATAAAACGGTCGTAGTGCGAATACGTCAGATTAATCTCGTCGGCAACCATCACTTTTTCCATCACGAAACGCTCGCGCAGCGTCTTCGTGTCGTAGTGCTTAACATCCTCTGGATGGCAGGCTGTTTGGAAGTTCACTTTCTGTTGTCCAAAAGCAGCAGTCATTGTTCCCATAAGCATAAATGTCAAAAAAGTCTTTTTCATTGTTATATATTTTAATTTTTCACTTTTCACTTCTCACTTCTCACTTTTCACTTCTTCCCCTCTCTCTTCCTTCGCAATTCGCATACGGTTCCAAACAACCATGCCCAACGTAATGAGAGTCAGTATGCTGGCACCTATCCACTGCAGGTTGTTCACGCACTTATAGATGACCCAACCGAAGAGCGATGATGCAAAATCGAGGGCACCAGCCTGGAATCCCTCAGGAATCTTGGCTGCCGGATCCTGCGTCTGGGCATATACCGTCTGGGCAGCCTGTGTAAAGGCGGGAGCCATATCGGTTACGAACCACAGACCGATGCCCACTGCAACGATACCGATAATCAGCGTCTTCACCACATTACCCTTTGTATAGGGCAGCACCATCACGAATACATAGAACATACCTGCCAGTGATGCCAAAGGCAGAAATTCATTGCCAGGCAGTACTACCGCCATCAGCAGTGCCAGCGGAATCAGTATCAACGAAGCCACGAGGGTGGTAGGATGTCCGATTACCAAAGCAGGCGACATACCTATATATACTTTTTTGCCCTTCCACTTCTTCTGCACCACCTCCTGCGTCTTCTCAGCAATAGGTTTCAGTCCGTCGATAAAAAGTTTCGTAATACGCGGAATCAACTCCATCACGGCTCCCATCGTCACACCCAGGAACAATACCTTCTTGATGTCCAACTGTGCCACAGCACCAATCAGCGCACCCACAATGACACCCAGTACAATAGGCTCACCCAGCACACCGAACTTCTTCTTCAGTCCCTCGGCATCAATGTCGAGCTTCGAGAAACCAGGGATGCGGTCTAACAACCAGTTGATGCCAATAGCGAAAGCCGTAAAGCTCTGGCAGAACGGCTGGGGGATAGAGATACCCTCCATATCCTCGTAATAACTCTGAAACTTATCGGCAGTCAGGTCGGCCATCACCAATGTGATAATATAGCAGACAATAGCAGCAAAATAGCCCCATGCCAGACTCTCGCCCATCACGAAGTAAGCCACAGCACCGATGAAGGCAAAGTGCCAGTAGTTCCATAGGTCGATATTAACGGTACGCGTGCAACCTGTAATCAGCAACAGGAAATTAACACCCAAACAGATAGGGATAATCAACGCACCGACTGCCGTATTATAGGCAACGGCGGCAGCGGCAGGCCATCCCATGTCGAAAACACCGAGCTGCAGGTCGTAGAGCTTGGATATTTCACTCAGCGGTGATCCGAAATTCGTGGTCAGCAGTGCCGTTACGATACCAAGTCCCACAAAACCGACACCCACATAGAGTCCCGACTTCAAGGACTTTCCGAATTTCATTCCGATACACAGTCCGATGATGGTAAACAGAATAGGCATCATCACGCTGGCACCAAGACTAATAATGTAACTAAAGACTTGTTCCATTGTAGTTTTTTAAAATAGCTATTTCTAATTGTTTTAGTATATTCGGATGCAAAGATAATAAAAAAAACAGCAAACTCCTTACAATTTGCTGTTTTTTTTCACTACCTTTGCGCAATTATTAAAAAACACAACTATGCCAAGAAAGAATAAAGGAATGTGGTTGCCTATAGAGACATTAGGTCCTCACTTGTCAGGTAGGCACGGGACTCCAAAAGACAGAACAAAAAAATGCTGCCAAAGCTTGGTTTTCTTGATTTTTATGCCGAATTTTGCAACGAAATCATAAAAGCAAGGACAATGATGAAGAAAAATCTATGGATTGTACTGGCAATAGGGCTGGCTGTTGCCTGTACACAACAGAAAACGAAGACAACTGCCAGCAGTCAGGACATCAAGATGGACTCCGTGGGCTTTGTCGTCAGCAAACAAGGCATCAAAGTGGCTATCAGCACAGACTTCCCTGCCGAGGGGGAGGCACTGCAGCAAGGGGTCGCCCAATTTATAACAGCGCAGATGGCTCTCGAAGACAGTTTCAAGGTCAGCATTTCCAACAACGGACAGGAGTGGATCAGGCTGCTCGCAGAGGCAAAATATAATGACCTGAAGGGACTGCTGGACGAGGGCGGAGAGGATGCCGACAGACAGGATGAAGAGCCGATGACCACCTTCACGGCAGCCTTTAAGTGTGTGTATGAAACTGATGACTATCTCAGTATGCAGGGGGCTTGGGACAGTTTTGTGAAGGGCACGCCCCACCCCAATAGCGGCATCTGCGGAATCACGTTGCATAAGGGTGACGGCAAGCCGCTGGGACGGTCTGAGTTACTGAAGAATGCGGATGACAAGGCATTTAAGCTGCAACTGAAGGAGGGCATCAAGAAATGGCTGAGCGACATTACCGAGACCAAGGTCACCACTGACAATCAAATGAAAGAGTTGCTGGGCGATGACATCGATTCAGACAATATGCCGCTGCCGGAGGCAGCTCCCTATCTTGTGAAAGACGGTGTAGCCCTACCCTATGCCGGCGATGAGCTTTTGCCCCATGAGCCGGCGCTCATCATCATCCCTCTCAATGCCAGATAACCCCCACGGGTGTATCAGTCTTGGAAATACACTTTCTTCACACGATTGCTGACACTGGTCATCACCTCGTAGGGGATGGTGTCGAGGACATCGGAGAGGACGGTGATGGGCAGATGCTCGCCGAAGATTTCTACACTGTCGCCCTCCTTACAATCGATATCCGTCACGTCTATCATCGCGACATCCATACAGATATTGCCTACATAGGGAGCCTTCTGTCCATTGACCAGACAATAGCACTTGCCACGTCCTAAATGGCGGTTCAGTCCGTCAGCATAACCGATAGGAATGGCAGCAATAACACTGTCGCGGGTCAGAATGCCCTTACGGCTATAGCCTACCGTTTCCTCCTTTGGCACATGACGCAACTGGAGTATGGTGGTCTTCAGTGTCGATACAGTATGCAGCATGCGGTTGTCACGTGGGTCAACACCATAGAGACCTAAGCCCAGTCGGCACATATCCATCTGTCGCTCAGGGAAATGCTCGATGGCGGCAGAGTTGTCCATGTGTCGTAATATCTTATGCGAGAAGGCGGCTTGCAGTTTCTTGCTGCCTTTGTCGAATTTCTCAAACTGCATGGCTGAGAAATTGTCAAAGTCGTCGCTATCGGAACCCACGAAATGTGAGAATACCGAACGTGGGATAATGGCATTCTGGTGTTTCAGACGGTCGATGACCTCGTCAAGGTCTTTCTCGGGATCGAAACCCAAACGGTGCATACCGGTGTCGAGTTTGATATGAACCGGCCACCCTGTGATACCTTCTTTCTCGGCAGCATGTATCAGGGCATCCATCAGTCGGAAGTTATACACCTCCGGTTCCAGGTCGTAGTCGAACATGGTCTTGAAGGCCGTCATTTCCGGGTTCATAATCATGATATTCTGTGTGATACCATTGCGGCGCAATGTCACACCCTCGTCCGCCACAGCGACAGCGAGATAATCGACACGATGGTCCTGCAGCGTCTTTGCCACCTCAACAGCACCGGCTCCATAGGCATCAGCCTTCACCATGCAGACGAGTTTCGTCTCTGGTTTGAGGAACGAGCGGTAAAAGTTCAGATTGTCCACTACCGCATTCAGATTGACCTCCAGAATCGTTTCATGCACTTTCTGTTCCAACAGCTCCGTCAGATGGTCGAAGCCGAACACACGGGCACCCTTCAGCAGGATAACCTCATCGTGCAGGCTACGGAAAGCATCGCTGGTCACAAATTGTTCCACGCCAGGGAAAAATATTTTGTCGGCTATGTCGATTACATCACCATGCGCCTGGATAGACGTTCCTATACCTATCAGCCGGTCGATGCCTCGCTTCTTGCAAAGGTCGCTCACTTCGCGATAGAGTTCCGACTTATCCATTCCCATCTGCTGGATGTCACTCAGTATCAATGTGCGGCGACGTCCTTGGGTATCGGGGCGTCGATTCATGAAATCGAGGGCTATATCCAGAGAATTGACGTCGGAATTATACGAGTCGTTGATGAGCGTACACCCACGGCGTCCCTCTTTTACCTCCAGTCGCATGGCGACAGGCTCCAATTGAGCCATCCGTGCGTCAAGGTCGGCAGCACTGACACCCAGATAAAGGGCGATGGCTGCACAGGCGAAGGAACACTCGATGGAAGCCTCATCAATGAAAGGCAGATGATACTCCCCTCGAACCCCTTTGTAAATATAGGAAATACTTGATAAACTTGTCCCGCCAGTATTACCAGTACCACTAGAGATACCTTCGATAAACAGCGGTGCCGACTGATTCTCGCGACTCCACCCTATCTTCTCGCCCTGATAGCCCGAACGGCGGATGCAACGGCTGATGGTATCGTCGTCGCTGTTATAGGCAATCACCTTGGCACCATGAAACAACTGTAACTTCTCCATGCATTTCTCGTCCATCGAGCGGAAATTGCGCTGATGGGCACTGCCTAATGAGGTCAGCACGCCAATGGTGGGCTGTATGATATCATGCAATGACTGCATCTCCCCCGGTTCACTGATACCAGCCTCGAAAACGCCTACCTGCGTCTGCTCGTTCAGCAACCACACGGAGAGGGGTACACCAATCTGCGAGTTATAACTGCGGGGCGAACGAGTCACCACCATCTGAGGGGCCAGTATCTGGTAAAGCCACTCCTTCACCATCGTCTTTCCATTGGAACCGGTGATACCCACCACAGGGATATCAAACTCGTCGCGATGACGCTCTGCAAGACGCTGCAGCGCCTCCAGAGGCGAGGGGACAACGAGGAAATTAGCATCTTGGTACAAGCCCTCAAAGTTAGAGGGTTGGGGATCTGAAAAGGCCTTGTTCAAACCCCTGTCGTCCCCAAACTTAGGGGACATGGAAACCACGAAGTTACGAACTCCACGCCGATAGAGGTCTTCAATATAACGGTGTCCGTCGTTCCGCTGTGAACGGAGAGCGAAAAACAATGTCTCTTCGGGGAAACACAATGAACGGCTGTCAGTCAGCAGCCAACCTATTTTGGCATCGGTATGTCCGATGCGACGAGCGCCGATAAGCGTCGTAATTTTCTCAATCGTGTAAATCATAGTGCGAAAGTAGTGTATTTTTTCCGTAATTCAGATAATTTTAACATAGTTTTATCCATGAAGTCCTTATATTCAGGGGACTCAGGGTTGAAGGGCTTGTGTGACAAAGCCTGCTTGATAGGGTGCCACTCTGCCAAGAAGGTCTTTGCCTCAGCTGAGAAACAGCTATTCACCAATCGTTCCCAGATATAGCTGACGGCCTGTTCAGAGGGGTGCAGCATATCGGCTGCATAGAAGCGATAGTCACGCAATTCGTCCATCAGAATTTCGTAGGAGGGGAAGTAATAGATGTTTGAAGGCTGATGCAAGAGGGCTGAGACGGCTAATAGAAGAGTGGCCTTCGACAGCTGGCTCTCATGGTAGCCATATTTCCGATAACGGATGGGGCTGACAGTGAGCACCACCTGTACATCTTCACGGCGTTTCCTCAACACATCAACGGTCTGACGCAGATAGCCGGCACACTGTTCAACGGTGAGTTCCTCTTCCTGAAACAGGGCGGCAGGACGCTTCTCGCAGTTATCCACTATCTCGTTCGTCGCCTTCAACCGATAGACATGATTCGTACCAAGCGTGATGAATACTACACGCGGGCAACCCTCGTAACGTTCGATAGTATGCAGCACACTGGCAGGATTATACATCGTGCCGAAGGGATTGACGGTGACAGGGAATCCCTCGTCGCGAAACCGCTGTCCGATAGCATCGGCAAAACAAGAACCCACGAAGAGCAACTCCTCGCAGGGTCTTATTTCCAATCCCATCACAGGGATATCCACTATCGTCCTGAACTCCACCTTATTTACTTTTTAGTTCTTGCCGCTCTCACTTCCCGTGCCACAATTGCCACTATCAGCAATAATAGGATAACCAGTGCTATATAGGCAATAGTCTCCGTATGGGTAATCGTCTTGGGGAAGAAACTCAGCACGATTTCGTGCTTACCGGGTTTCACCTGAAGGGCACGCAATACGTAGTCAACACGTCCGAGTTCCTGCTCCACACCGTCAACCGTAGCAGTCCATCCAGGATAGTATATCTCAGAGAAAACGATGACACCACCCTTGCTTGATTCCACCTCGTAGGACACTTGGTTGGGTTCGTAGCTCTTGATGCGCACCACGCTTAGGGTATCCTGCAGGATGCTCTCGCCCAACTGTTCTTTAAACTTCTTGTCTGCCACAGCCTCATGGCGCAGATTGATCTGTCCAATCTTGTCCAGCTCCTGGTTGGCATTATCGACGTAGGTCACCTTATCCACCAGCCAAGCGTTACCATACGTGTAAGGATTCTCGACAGGCACCGTCTGACCGCCTTGCAGCGGCAGGATGAAGTATTTGGTGTTGAGCATGTTCAGTACCGGACATACGGAGTCGCCCTTCACCAGCGTCATATCGCCCTGAGCCTCGACAATGGCACTGAACGTACGTTCCATCTCCTTCGAGATATAGGCATTGATGAGTTCCTGATAACGGCGTAACTTAGCAGCATGATAGCCACCAATGCTCTTCAGGTAGAAACTGGTCTCGTTCTCGTTAAACGTGTTCGTTGCCAGATTCAGCACTCGGAAGTCGAGTGTCTTATCCTGAAGAATATGGTCGATAGCAGTAGATTTCTGAACAGGCTCCTCCCTGACGGACTTTGGCACAAACATACTATCGTTCAGATAGCGTTTGTTGATTTGCCACATATCCACCAGACAGAGCACGGTCAGCAGACCTACCATCAGTTCAGCACGCATCTTATTGTATCTGTACAGCAACAGGCATACCGTGCCAATTGTGATAATCCAGAACGAACGCCAGCAGTCGGCTGTAAACATAGCCACTCGCATCTCCGTCAGGTTCTGCAACAGCGGTGTCAGCTGTTCGGCAGGAATCTGACTCATGGCCTGCATCTCGCTTTGACTGATAAAGCTGGAGAAGAACAGCTTCGGCATCAGAGCGAAAAGCAAGGCAATGCCGCCCGTCAATCCAAAGGCGATAAGAACATACTTCAACTTCTTTCTCATCACCTCAGGTTCATCGACAATCTTTTTCAGTGCCAGCATAGCCAACAGGGGGATGGTAAACTCGGCTATCACAAGGATAGAGGCCACCGTGCGGAACTTGGCATACATCGGCACATAATCGAGGAAGAGGTCGGTAAACGGCATAAAGTTACGGCCCCATGACAACAGGATGGAGAGAATGGTCACAGCCAACAAAGCCCACTTCAGCGGTCCCTTTACGATGAACAGTCCCAGTACGAAGAGCATCAGCACGAAGGCACCCACATAGACGGGACCTGCCGTCATGGGTTGGTCACCCCAGTACTGTCCTATCTGCTCGTAGATACCGATATATTCGTTGTTGGCATGCTCCATCGCCGTCTTGTTCTGGACAAGGGGCACCGAAGCTCCGCCCTTGGTATTGGGCACCAGCAGCGTCCATGTCTCGTCGAGACCATAGCTCCATTGCGTGATATAGTCGCGATCCAGTCCACTCGATGTCTGATTGGAGGCATTCTCCTTCACCAGTTCACTCTTGCCACGCATCGACTCCTTACCATATTCCCACGTATGATACAGGTTCGACATATTGATACAGATACCGATGGTAGCACCGACTAAACAAACACCCAATGCCTTCATCACATGGTGAAGGCCCTTTTTCCCTTCGCCTAAAGGAGAGGGGCCGGGGGTGAGGCATTCCCACACAAACGCTATCACCATCGCTAAAATAATAAAGAGGTAGTAATACGTCATCTGGACGTGGTTGGCCAACACCTCCAATGCTGAGAACAGCGCTGTCACTATCAAGCCCAATGTGTACTTACCCCTGAAGGCAAGCACCACACCCGCTATCATCGGAGGCAGATAAGCCAAGGCTATCACCTTCCATATATGACCGGCAGCAATGATAATGAAGAAATAGCTACTGAATGCCCATACCACAGCACCCAGCGTGGCCAGATACCAACGGAAATCAAACGCGCGCAACAGGATATAGAAGCCCAACAGATAGGCAAACACATACCACACATTCTCAGGTAACCACAAATGATAAGCCTTCTCCACCTTCGCCAGCGTATCAGTACTGTCATAAGACGGTGCCGTCTGATAGGTAGGCATACCGCCAAACACGGCATTGGTCCAACGCGTACGCTCTCCCGTACGCTGAAGGTATTCCGAAGCCTCCTGTCCTGCCCCACGTCCAGCCGAGGAATCGTGCCTATAAAGGATGCGTCCCTCGATATCGGCAGGGAAGAAATATGCAAATGAAATAACGGCAAATAATACCACTGCCACGATGTCTGGCAGCCAAAGTTTCAGATTCTTCATCATAATTTCTTTATTTTGGGTGCAAAGTTACGATTTTTATTCGTAATTTTGCAGCATTAATAATAAAAACAACAATGAAGATAGGAATTATCGTAGCAATGGACAAAGAGTTGCGCCAGTTACAGCAACTCTTCTGTAACGAGAATGTACGCGTAGAGAAGTGTGGCATCGGCAAGGTGAACGCTGCCCTTGGTGCCCAACGGATGATTAACGAGTTCCACCCTGACGTCATCATCTCCAGTGGATGCGCCGGTGGTAATGGCGACGATATCCTTATCCAGGACGTTGTCGTCAGCAAGGAAGTCACCTACCACGACGTCTATTGCGGCAAAGCCATAGACGACCAGACCATCTACGGACAGGTGCAAGGTCTTCCTGCCCGCTATCAGGCCGATCCTTATTTACTGCGCAAAAGTTCTGAGTTGAAAGTTGAAAACGTCGAGATTCACCAGGGACTGATTGTCACCGGCGACTGGTTCGTAGATACGAAGGAGAAGATGCGCAGCATCATCGACCTCTTCCCTGAGGCCAAGGCTGTCGATATGGAGTCGTGCGCTATTGCCCAGACCTGTTATATCAATAAGGTACCCTTCATCTCCTTCCGTGTCATCAGCGACAAGCCCCTCTACGACACAGATGCCTCCCAGTATCATAATTTCTGGGACACCATCGCCGAGAAATCTTTCCTAACTACTAAAACCTTTATCGAAAGCCTATAACGTCGGGAAACACACCCAAAGAGTATTAACTTATTAAATCACTATAACTTATGAAGAAAAAACTTATTATCAGTCTATTCGCTTTATTTGCCTTTCTGACTGCAAAGGCACAACTGTCACCTCTCCATGTCGAGAACCAGTATTTCAAAAACCAAAACGGTGAGATTGTCATTCTCCACGGTTTCGCCCAGACCTTCAGTCCATGGTTCAATGAAAAGGGAACAAAATGGACGAACTATGACGTTGACGGTTGTCTGCGCTATAACAAAGGCATCATCGAAGGCATCCTCAATGCGGGATGGAAGATGACTTTCGTGCGTCAGCACATGGATCCCTATTGGAGCAACACACCAGGTGTGCAGACAACTGGTGAAAGCGACATCCACGCCTTCGACTTCGAACGTTTCAAGAAATACCTCGACGAGGTGTTCGTTCCAATGGCAGAATATGCCATCGGACATGGTTTGTATGTCGTGATGCGCCCACCGGGAGTATGCCCTGAGACGATTGCCATCGGCGATGCCTATCAGGACTATCTTATCAAAGTCTGGGAGCATGTTGCCCAACACCCGAAACTAAAGAACAACGGTGCCGTCCTTTTTGAATTGGCCAATGAACCCGTCAAAATCAATGCCGGTTCTCTCTCCAAAGAGGAAGCTATTTCAAAGTACTTCCAAGCCATCGTCGATGTGATGCGTCAGCACTGTAACAACATCCTGCTTGTTCCCGGTTTGGGTTGGCAGTCGCAGTATGCAGGCTTCGCCAAATACCCCGTGAAAGGTGATAATATCGGCTATGCTGTCCACTGCTATCCCGGTTGGTACAACAGCGGACATGAAGGCGAAGTGACAACCACCTATTTCGATTTCAAGCGCGGATGGGACGCTCAGATTGGTCCTATCGCAGAAAAGGCTCCTATCGTTGTGACGGAGATGGACTGGGCTCCCCAGAAATACAGCCCTAAACATACTGACGGGCAAGGTAATGTCTATTACGATCCACGATGTTCGTTTGCCTTTGCCTACACGGGCAAAGCCGGAGAAACGGGCTTCGGCGCCAATTTTATGCGTATCTGCGATGAGACCTGTAATGTCAGTTGGCTATTGTTTACCGGTGGGGAACTATTGACCAAGTATGATGACACTGCCCCCGACGGCGAGACCTTCCTCACAGACCCAGAGGCTTGTCCGCGCCCTGTATTCAGGAAATATCAGTATTATGCCACAGACGAATACAAAACACTGATTAACAGCGATGAGTATGGCTACACCCGACCGACTCAACCACTCTTCTCACTGGAAGTCCAATGGTTCAACCCCAGCATCTGGGAGACAGGCACCTATGATGAGACTACGGGTGCACTCACCACTGGCCAATATGGTTTCGGAGGTTGGGAGTATGGCGATGGGGTAGATCTCTCACAGCATCGTTATCTGATTGTGGAGTTGAGCCAGCCTCAGGATGTGGGTGCATCTTTCCGTTTGTTTGATACCAACGACTATTGGTCAAAACCTTCTCGTACCGACTTTGGCAGCAACACGAAGATTGTTATCGACCTGCAGAACCTGAAGGCATATAAAGACGACCAGTGTACTCAGTTCGACCACAATATAGACCCCTCACATATCTACATTGCAGGATTCTGGACCAGAGGTGGAAAGCCCATTTATATCAAGGCTATCTATCAGAGCGATGATGGCAAGACGCCTACCGGCATTAGCCTTCCCACTACCAACTATAGTTCAAATACCGTTTATACCCTTCAAGGGGTACGCGTAGGGACCTCCGACCGCATGAGCCAATTGCCCCACGGCATCTATATCGTAGGTGGCAAGAAGATTGTCAAATAAAGACGACTGAAAAATCAGTGCAAGAAGACTATGATTTGTTAGCCTTCTTGCGCTGATCGTGGTCGAGGATGATTTTGCGCATACGCATCGACTTGGGAGTTACTTCTACCAACTCGTCTTCCTTGATGTATTCAAGGCATTCCTCAAGCGACATAACGGTCTTAGGAATGATGCGAGCCTTATCGTCGGTACCGCTGGCACGAACGTTGGTGAGCTGCTTGGCCTTGCATACATTGACGACAAGGTCGTTGTCGTGAACATGTTCGCCGACCACCTGGCCCATATAGACATCCTCACCCGGGTCAATAAAGAACTTGCCACGGTCTTGCAGCTTATCGATGGCATAGGCAAAGGCATTGCCCGTCTCAAGGGCTATCATAGAACCGTTGACACGACGCTCGATATCACCCTTATAGGGCTGATACTCCTTGAAGCGATGGGCCATGATGGCTTCGCCCTGAGAAGCGGTAAGCACGTTGGTACGCAGTCCGATGATGCCGCGCGAGGGAATATTGAACTCGATATTGGTACGCTCTCCCTGTGACTCCATAGAGGTCATCTCGCCTTTACGACGTGTCACCATATCAATCATCTTGGAAGAGAATTCCTCGGGGACATTAATGGTGAGTTCCTCGATAGGTTCGCACTTCACACCGTCAATCTCTTTGTAGATAACCTGTGGCTGTCCGACCTGCAGTTCGTAGCCTTCACGACGCATGGTCTCGATGAGCACGCTGAGATGAAGCACGCCACGACCAGAGACTATCCATCGATCGGTGGAGTCCTCGAAGGGTTCTACACGCAGGGCAAGGTTTTTCTCCAGTTCCTTTTCCAGACGGTCGTTGATGTGACGGCTGGTAACGAACTTACCTTCCTTGCCGAAGAAGGGCGAATCGTTGATGGTGAAAAGCATCGACATGGTAGGCTCGTCAATAGCGATAGGCGGCAGGGGCTCTGGATGTTCGAAATCGCAGAGTGTATCGCCAATCTCGAATTTCTCCAAACCGATAACAGCACAGATGTCACCGCAGTCCACACTGTCGGTACGCACATGGCCCATACCGTCGAATGTATGCAGTTCCTTGATGCGGGTCTTCTCGGTAGTACCATCGCGATGGGCTATAGTGACCTGCTGACCATCCTTCAGTGAACCGCGATGCACACGGCCTACGGCAATACGTCCGGTATAGCTGGAGTAGTCGAGCGAGGTGATTAGCATCTGAGGCGTTCCCTCTATCTGCTGTGGAGCAGGGATGACTTCGACAATCTTATCCAAGAGGTAGGTAATATCGTCTGTAGGCTTATTATAATCCTCGCCCATCCATCCGTTCTTGGCAGAGCCATAGACTACGGGGAAATCGAGTTGTTCCTCTGTGGCATCGAGTGCAAACATGAGGTCGAACACCATTTCATAGACTTCCTCTGGACGGCAGTTGGGCTTGTCAACCTTATTGACCACAACGATAGGTTTGAGTCCTATCTGCAGGGCTTTCTGGAGTACAAAACGTGTTTGGGGCATAGGACCCTCAAAGGCATCGACGAGCAACAGACAGCCGTCAGCCATATTGAGCACACGCTCCACCTCGCCTCCGAAATCAGAGTGTCCCGGGGTATCGATGATATTGATCTTTGTACCTTTCCAATTAATACTTACATTCTTTGAAAGAATCGTGATGCCTCTTTCGCGCTCAAGGTCGTTAGCATCCAGCACCTGGCTCGACAGGTTCTGTCCCTCACGGAACAGATTGCCTGCAAGCATCATCTTGTCCACGAGTGTTGTCTTTCCGTGGTCTACGTGAGCGATAATCGCAATGTTACGGATATCCTGCATTTTCTTTTCCTTATATTGAATTTGGGTGCAAAGGTACTACTTTTTTCTGAGAAAAGTTTGTTATTTCGAAAAAATGTAGTAATTTTGCACCCGCATTTGACGATGTAACCCGCCTGTGATGAGGACGGCAGGCATCAGAAGGATGTATTTATTAACAATTTAATTCATCAAAATTATGTATTTAGATCAAGCAAAAAAGAAAGAGATCTTTGAGAAGTATGGTAAGACTGTAGCCGACACTGGTTCTGTAGAAAGCCAGGTAGCTCTGTTCACTTATCGCATCAGCCACCTGACCGAGCACCTGAAGAAGAACCACAAGGACTTCGGAACTGCCCGTTCACTGACCATGCTGGTAGGTAAGCGCCGTAAACTGCTGAAGTATCTCTACAACAAAGACATCAATCGCTATCGTGAGCTGATTAAGTCACTCGGACTGCGTAAGTAAGCAAAAACAAAGAAGCCTCGCAAGTTGCGAGGCTTTTTTATTGGCTTTTATTTCTGTAACGTGATATTCACGTTCTTCTTCGTGATATTCTTGCAATTGGTAAATACGGCATCCTTCTTGGCAAGGATGGTGATGTTCTGAAGGGTAATACCGTCGATAGGCATCTCGGGCAGTCCGTTGAACTCCATGGCACGTCCGGCACCATTGCAAACACAGTTCTTGATGTCGATGTTACGGAAGATGGGTGTTTCCTCGGTGACAGGAGCCTTCGTGGTATTGTCGGGATTGTCACCATCCTCCAGCATTTCAGCCACCGACTTACCGCCATAATACATATTAAAGGTGATGGCATCGGTCTTGATATCAGTCATCGACACCTTATTAATATATATATTCTCAACTATACCGCCACGCCCACGCGTTGACTTGAAGCGCAGACCGACATCTGTACCCAGGAACTGGCAGTTCTCCACCATGATGTTCTTCACACCACCGCTCATCTCAGAACCTACCACGAAACCGCCGTGACCAGCGAAGACGGTACAGCCATCGACAACCACATTCTCGCAGGGAATACCACGACGACGTCCGTCGGCATCCTTACCGCTCTTGATGCAGATGCCATCGTCACCAGCATCGAAACGGGAGTTGACGATAAGAGCGTTCTTGCATGACTCAAGGTCGAGGGCATCGCCATTCTGAGCATAACTGGGATTGCGCACCAACACTTGGTCGATGATGACGTTCTCGCACATCAACGGATGAAGGTTCCAGGCAGGAGAGTTCTGGAAGATGACACCCTTGAGCATGACGTTCTTGCACTTGACAAGAGAAATCATGACAGGACGCAAGAAACGCTTGATAGCATTCCACTCCTCAGGAGTCTGAGCATTGGGCACATTCATATTGGCACCCTTCTCTCCCTGCGCGTAACCAGCAGAAGGTACCCAATAACCGGGTTTCAGTTCCTGCGAGCCAGGGATGGCCAGCAATGACTTCCAATGTTTAGCGGTTACTTTCTCTTTCTTAACAGGGCGCCAGTACTGTCCGTTACCATCGATAACACCCTTACCGGTGATGGCAATATTGGTAGCACCATTGGCATAGATAGGTGACTGCAGACGACGCGTGTCCAGTCCCTCAAACGACGTCTCGATGATGGGATACAGGCTTTCATCTGCAGCAAAGAGGATAACGGCACCAGCCTTCAGGTGGAGTTCGATATTGCTCTTCAAAACGATAGGACCGGTGTGCCATACACCCTGCGGAACAACCAGTTTGCCTCCGCCTCTCAGACTCAGGGCATCAATAGCCTTACGGAAAGCCTCGGTATTGAGTGCAATACCATCGCCCACGGCACCGAAATCAGTCAGTTTGACTTCATTGTCGGGAATCACGGGAGCGCTCAACTCAGGCATGGCGAACGGCAACTTCTCTGTAAACTTCTTGTAGGGGTTGTCAGCTTGTGCAGCGAGACTGACTGTCAATGCTGCTACGATAGTCAGGAATAGTTTTTTCATCTTTGTTATTGTTTTTGTAGATTAGTAATTAATTATAAAATCTCATTGAGAGGAACCATGACAAAGTCACGTTCGTGCATCAGCGGATGCGGTATCTTCAAATCAGGCTCGTCAACCGTCAGATGATCGAAGAGCAGAATGTCAATATCGATGATTCTGTCGGCATAACCTCCTGACACGCTCTTGACGGTGCGACCCATGTCGCGTTCTATCTTCTGCGTTGCCTTAAGTACCTGGCGGGGAGTGAGTGTCGTCTCACAGAGGATGACGCCATTGAGAAACGTGTTCTCCGACTCAAAGCCCCAGGGTTTGGTTTCGATGAGGGAGGACTGGCGGATGACCTGCCCTACCCTCTCGCCTATCAGCTGAATGGCCTTCCGGATATTGGCTTCCTTATCTCCCAGATTGGAACCCAGTCCCAAAAAGACCTTCTTAGTCATCGAGTATCAGCATTGCGTCACCATAGCAGCCGAACATATAGCCGTTGGCAACAGCCTTCTCGTAAGCCTCGTACACCAGTTCGTAACCACCGAAGGCAGCCGTCGCCATCATCATGGTTGACTCTGGATGGTAGAAATTGGCAATCATCGTATCAGCAAACCCAAACTCATAGGGAGGGAAGATGAATCTATTGGTCCATCCGTCGAACTCCTTGAGCATGCCATCGGTACCTACTGCCGACTCGGTGGCACGTATCGTGCTCACACCAACAGCACAGACGCGATGACCTTCTGCCTTGGCCTTGTTCACGATATTGCAAGCTTCAGCAGACACTTTTATCTGCTCAGAGCTCATCTTATGTTTCGTAAGGTCTTCCACCTCAATAGGATCGAAACAACCGAGTCCGCAATGAACGGTAATATAGGAGAAGTTGATGCCGCGAATCTCCAGACGCTTCATCAGCTCACGACTGAAATGCAGTCCGGAAGACGGTGCCGTCACAGCCCCCTCATGCTTGGCATAGATGGTCTGGAAATTCTCCATGTCATCGGCAGTCACAGGACGCTTATCGACAATATAACGAGGCACTGGGGCAGAACCCAAAGCAAAGAGTTCACGCTTAAACTCCTCGCGGGGACAGTCATAAAGGAAACGCAACGTGCGTCCACGACTGGTGGTATTGTCGATTACTTCAGCCACCATAGGTCCGTCCTCGTCGAAGAAGAGCTTGTTGCCGATACGAATCTTACGGGCTGGCTCGACCAGGACATCCCATAGGCGAAACTCGGGATTGAGCTCACGAAGAAGGAACACCTCTATCTTGGCATCCGTTTTCTCCTTCGTACCGAAGAGGCGGGCAGGAAACACCTTGGTATCATTGAGCACGATGGCATCTCCGTCATCAAAATAGTTGATGATGTCGCGAAACAGCAGGGGTTCTTCCGTTTCCTTGCCATTCTCATCCTTTTGGAACATTTCGATGGTCTGACTCTTGCGATGAAGAACCATCAGACGGCATTCGTCGCGACGATAGATTTTCTCGACAGTACCATCTTCGTTCTCAAACGTTTTGTGAGGCGGTTCTAATGCCACTTGGGCCTCTGGCAGTTTGAATTTGAATTGTGACAGTTTCATATATCTTCTTTTTTCGTTATTTCGATATTACGGTATTACGATATTACGATATCACGATATTACGACATTTCGATATCCTGCTGGTCGAGCCAGACAGAGAAATCGTCGATGGTGATGCATTCCTCAATGCGCACACTCCCTACACGGGTACGACAGAGGGACGTGAGATAAGCTCCACTCTGAAGAGCCTCACCGATGTCACGAGCCAGGGAACGGATATAGGTTCCCTTGCCGCAGACCACACGAATAGTGGCCTGTTTGCTGGCGGCATCATAGGCAGTCAGCTCTATCTCGTCGATGCGAACAGGTTTGGAGGCCAGAGCCACCTCATTGCCTTTTCGCTTGAGCTCGTAGGCCCGTTTCCCACCTATCTTCACTGCAGAATACTGTGGGGGCACCTGCTGTATTTCCCCAATAAAACCAGCCAATACCTGACGGATGCCATCCTCGGTGATATGATCTACGGGATAGGTCTCATCGACCTCATGCTCCATATCATAACTAGGTGTCGTAGCCCCTAACTGGAGGGTGGCTACATACTCTTTCGTATCGTATTGCAGACATTCTATCTCCTTGGTCTTCTTACCAGTACAGAGCACAAGGACACCTGTCGCCAGAGGATCTAAGGTGCCGGCATGTCCAATCTTCACCCGCCGCACACCTATCTTCTTAGAAATGCGTGTGCGAACAAAAGCCAAAGCGCCAAATGACGACATCCGATATGGCTTGTTGATGTAGATTATCTCTCCCTGGATGAAATTCATGTGGCTACAACAATGAACAGATAATAGTTACAACACCCACAATGGCGCAATAGATACCGAAGTATATCAATTTACCGCGCTTGACGATATTAATCATCCATTTGCAAGCAAAACAACCAGCAAGGAAAGCTGCTACAAAGCCTACCATGAGGGGGACGGTCTCAATGCTTCCTGTGACATTCTCGCCTTTCGCCATCTTCAGGACATCCAACAGCGCCTCGCCCAGAATAGGTGGGATAACCATCAGGAAGGAGAATTGAGCCAACGATTCCTTCTTATTGCCTAAAAGCAGACCAGTGGCAATGGTTGAACCAGAACGTGACACACCTGGCAAGACGGCAATAGCCTGGGCAATACCGATGATCAGTGCATCCTTCCATGATATCTTTTCCTTCTGACGAGGCTTTGCCAAATAAGAGAAGATAAGCAGCGACGCTGTAATGAGCAGACAACAGCCTACCACCAAAAGACCAGAGCCAAAGATGGCTTCCACTTGATCCTTGAAGAACAGGCCTACAATACCTACGGGTATCATCGACACAAGAATGTTCAGTACATATTTCGTCTCTGCATTCAGCTCGAACTTAAACAAACCACGGAATATCCAGTCAATCTCACTCCACAGGATGACAATGGTTGACAATACGGTAGCCACATGAACAGCAATGGTAAACATCAGGTTTTCCTCACCGTTCTCCATACCGAAGATTGCCTGACCAATAGCCAAATGGCCACTACTGCTGACAGGCAGATACTCGGTCAGGCCCTGAATGAGTCCTAAAATGAGTGCTTCGAACCAACTCATTTCTCCACCTCCTTGTCTTTGGGCTTATACATCACCGCAAAAATCATTGATACGAAACCAATGAGGCAAACCACTGGAGCCACTTTGATACGACGGGCACTGAAAATATCGGGATTGTAGGCTGTATCGGTAGAACCGGAACCGCTCATCAATAGGAATCCCAACACGACGATGGCCATACCAACCACCAACAAAATATAATTAATACGGGTAAATGCCAGATTTCTTTTATCCATAACCTTTGTAATTCTATATTCTTAAATCTTATACAATTCTCCTGCCGTCATCTTCAGGAACTTATTGACTGCAAGCCATGCACACAGGAATGTGATGAGCACACCAAACAGGAGCACAGCACAACCGGTAATGGTGAGTTCCTCCCATCCGACTATTGACAAAATGCCTGGCTGAGTGAGATAGAGCGCGTAGAAACAAGCACCCAACACGATGTTTGCCAGAATAGCGGCTATCACTCCCACACACACTGCACTTCTCAAGAACGGACGACGAATAAAACTCCACGAAGCTCCCACCAACTTCATCGTATGGATGATGAAACGGCGGGCATAAACGCTGAGTCGCACGGTGTTGCTGATAAGCGAGAACGATACAAACGTGAGCAGAATAGCCAGTACGAAGAGGATGATACTAATGCGGCTCAGGTTGTAATTCACCTGATCGACTAAATCCTCCATATAGGCTATATCACTGACACGTACATCTTTCTTGATTTCCTTGACTATCCATTTCAGGGAGTCGCGGTTGGCATAATCAGACTTCAACTGGATTTCCAAAGTCGCCGAGAAAGGATTGAATCCCAGGAACTCAGACGGGTCACTGCCCAATTCCTTGATTTGATCTTTTTGTGCCTGTTCCTTGCTGATGTAGTCAATATTACGAGCATACTGACGATGATACAGGTCGCGACACAAGCGATGAGCCTGATTAACGGTCACATAATCCTTCAGCATCACCGTGACAGTAAGATTTTCCTTCATGTGGTTCGACAAATTGCGAGCCAGCAAGACTGAAAACACTACCATTCCCAACAAAATCAATACCATAGTGGTACTGATGCAAAGCGTAACAACCTGCATACCACGACGGTTGCGGGTTCTTTTTCGTTTGTTTCCCATTTCCTTTTTAGACGTAATACACCTAATTTCGTGCAAAGATACAAATAAATTGAGAATTAAGAGGTAAGAATTAAGAAATATTTTGTATTTTTGCACGCACTATGAGTACAATAATCTATCCATCCCCTATCTTCGGCCCTGTACACAGTCGCAGATTAGGCATTTCATTGGGAATAAACCTCCTGCCTGCCGACGGAAAGGTTTGTTCGTTTGACTGTATCTATTGTGAGTGTGGTTTCAACGAAGACCACCGTCCTTCACTTCCCCTTCCTACCCGTGAGAGCGTGGCTCTGCACCTGGAGGAGAAACTTCAGCAAATGACTGCTGAAGGACAGTTGCCCGACGTTCTGACATTTGCCGGTAACGGGGAGCCGACATGCCATCCGCATTTTGCAGAAATCATTGACGATACGATTGCCCTGCGCAACCGATACTGTCCGAAGGCTAAGGTTTGTGTGTTGAGCAACTCAACCATGATACACCGGCAGCAAGTGCACGATGCCTTGATGAAGGTGGACGACAACATCTTGAAGTTGGATACGATAGATCCAGAATACATCAAAAAGGTGGATCACCCCAACGGCACCTACGATGTCAACCAGATAATAGAAAGAATGAAGGCCTTCAACGGGCATATCATTATTCAGACCATGTTCATGCGAGGATTCGTCCAATGTTCAATGGTCAATGGTCAATGTTCCATGGAATCAGTTGACAACACGGGTGAGGAGTATGTTGGTCCGTGGCTGGAGGCAATAAAACAGATTAAGCCCCAACAGGTGATGGTATATACCATCGACCGCGAGACTCCTGCCAAAGGACTGGAAAAAGCCAGTCGCGAACAGCTGGATGCCATTCGCGACCGTGTGATTGCAGCAGGTATTCCCTGCACTGCGAGCTATTAATCCTCAGAGCTTGGTGATAATACCAATCTGTGAGGCACGGATAAACTCGATAATGTGATCAATAAACTCACCCTCTGGCACCTGTTCCTCTATCTGATTAACAGCATCAAAGGTTGACGTCTTACCATGGAACAACAGACGGTAGGCGTTGGCAATATGCTTCAACGTCTTCTCGTCAACACCATGCTGACGTGCCACCTGCATGTTAACACCGCCATATTCCACCTTATTAGTACAAATGATAAAGGGAGGTACATCCTTTGAGAATGTTGTACCTGCCTGTATCATCGAGCCACGTCCTACACGCGTCTTTGCATTTTCAACGACACTTGACGAGAAGATGACGCCATCCTCTATCTCGCAATCGCCTGCTATCTTCGTACCATAGCCGAAGACACAGCGGTTGCCCACCTTCGTATCGTGAGAGATATGAGCACCCTCCATCAACACATTATCATTGCCGATGACAGTCTGGCCACCAGTATGAGTGGCACGGTTCACCACTACATTCTCACGGAAAATATTATTGTCGCCGATAACGCATTCCGTCTTCTCGCCATGAAACTCGAAATCCTGCGGCAGGGCACTAATTACCGTACCCTGATGCACTTTATTATTGTTTCCCATGCGTGTTCCATTACAGATACTGACGAAGGGGAAGATAATGCAATCGTCGCCAATCACCACGTCACCCTCTATATAGACAAAGGGGAATATCTTACAATTGTTGCCGATTTTCGCTCTTGGATCGATTTCGGCCTTTGGACTTATTTCGCTTGCCATAATTATCAATTATCAATTATCAATTATCAATTACTTTCCGCCTCCGCCAAGGGCAGTATATAATGATACCACCGACTGCATCTTCGAGAAATCGTTACCGACCTTCTTAAGTTGGGCACTCAGCAACTGGCTCTGAGCCGTCAGCACTTCCAGATAACTGGCTCCGCTGCTACGATAGAGTGCACGCGTATCCTCCACCGTCTTTGTCAGCACGGCAATACGCTGATCCTCCAGTTTGCTGTTGGCATCGTAAGTATTGTAGTCAACCAATGCATTGCTAACCTCATTGCCTGCCGAGAGAATGGCATTCTGCCAAGTATTGAACGCCTGTTCATACTGCAACTTCGACACCTTCAGGGTGGCTGTCAAGGCACCACGGTTGAAGATAGGCTGCGTCAGATTGCCAAAGAGGTTAACAAGCCACTTACCCGGATTGAGCGAACCGCCGGAATTGCCGAAAGCGCCTGTGAAACCTACGCTAATCGTGGGATAGAACTTCGAACGAGCGGTCTGCACGTCGTGGAAACAGGCAGCAAGCTGCATCTCAGCATTATGCACATCGGGGCGATTCTTCAACAGCACCATTCCCACACCTGTTGAGAACTCGGAAGCCAGTGACTGTTCCGCAAGTGTCGAACGGGGAATCTGCTGTCCTGCCTGTCCGATAAGCAAGCACATGGCATTTTCAGTTGCACGGATTTGACGTTTGAACTCGTTGATTTGAGACAGTGTTGACAGATAGGCAGCCTCAGCACTCTGCACACTGGTAGAGCGCATGCGACCTAACTGATACTGTAACTTCATCATCTCCCATGTTTCCTTTGCCATACCTTACATATCCGTCGTGATGCGCAACTGCTCGTCGAGCATCAGCAGGGTATAGTAGCAATTGGCAATGCCGCTGATGACCTGGGCACGGACAGCCATCTGATAATCCTTGAAGCCTAAGAGTTTCATCTGTGTAGAACGCTTCTGCGACAGGATATTACCGAAAAGGTCCAATGTCCACGAAGCAGTCATCGGAAACGTATATGACCTCATGGTTTGTGAAGGGTTGGTATACAGTGTCTGGATACTTCCTACAGAGTTTCCTCCGAAATTAATCGCAGGCAGGAAGGCCAGTTTAGCCGCCTTCAGCATAGCCTCATACATCTGGACGGTAAGGGCTGCATTCTGCAGGTTGGCATTTTTCTGTAATCCCTGTTCAATATACTGACGCAGCTGAGCATCAGTAAACACACTGCGCCAAGGCAGGTTGCCAAACGAGGCAGTATCCTGCACCACAAGGGTATCTACATCCGATACAGCATCACGGATGAGTCCGGTGGTGTTCACATCAGGGCGCTCATATTTGTTATAGAGTCCGCAACTGCTCATGAGCAGTGTCACGGCTGCAAATATCATTAACTTCTTCATAGTCTCCTACTCTTCTATTTTGTAATCAACTGGACGACGGGTGTACTGGGAAATCTCAGAAGCCACATCAGCATTCTCCTCCTCGTCCTCAAACTTCAAAGGACTGAGCTTCTCCTGAAGACTCTGGAAAATGACGAACAAGGTAGGCACTACCATAATCTGACACAGCGTACCAATCAGCATACCACCTACGGCAGCTGCACCCAGCGTCTGGTTACCATTCTTTCCCACACCCGATGCAAACATCATTGGCAGCAGACCGATAACCATAGCCAGCGACGTCATCAAGATAGGACGCAGACGGGCTGCAGCACCTAAGATGGCCGACCATGTAATAGCCATACCCGTCATACGGCGCTCCAAAGCGAACTGCACAATCAGAATGGCGTTCTTAGCCAACAGACCAATCAACATAATCAGAGAAATCTGCATGTAGATATCGTTGGAGTGACCGAACAGCATCGTGAACAGGAAACAACCAGCCAGTCCGAAAGGTACAGAGAGCACCACCGCCAACGGCAGGATGTACGACTCATACTGGGCCGACAGAATCAGATAGATGAAAATGAAACAGAGGGCAAATATGATACCTGTCGTATTTGATGCCTTGGCCTCCTCACGCGTCAAACCGGAATACTCATAACTGTATCCTTGTGGCAGAATGTCGGCAGCCACTTCCTGTGCTGCCTTGATGGCCTCACCGGTAGAATAGCCGTCAGCTACTGTTGCCGTCACGTTGATACTGGTAAACAGGTTGAAGCGGTTGATATTGGACGGTCCATAGACACGCTCCATACGACAGAACTCCTGTACTGGCGACATACCGCCAGGAGTACGCACATATACACTGTTCAGCGACTCAGGTGTCATACGAGTTTCTGGTGAACCCTGAATCATGACACGGTAGAGTTTACCATAGGCATTGAAGTTTGACGCATAGAGTCCGCCATAGTAACCCTGCAGCGTTGTCAGTACGGTATTTGGTGAAATACCAGCCTGCTTACACTTAGCCACGTCAATATGCAACATATACTGTGGATAGTTGGGGTTGTAGGAGGTCTGCGCAGCCTGGAATTCAGGACGCTTATTGAGTTCAGCCAGATAGTTTTTCACAATACCGAAGAACTTATCGAGTGAACCACCGGTACGGTCCTGCATGACGATCGACACACCCGAGTTGACGGAGAATCCTGGAATCATAGGTGGTGCAAACGCCAGAATCTGAGCATCCTTGATATGTGCCGTTTTCAGATATATCTGGGCGAGCACACCGTTTGACTCGTATGGGTTCAGGAAGAAACGGTAGATACCGTCACCCTGCCACAGTCCGCTGAGTTTCCAGAAGAATCCCTTCTGACGCTCCGAGAACGGTTTCAGCTTGAGGATGAAGGTGGCCTGGTCCGAACCGGAACCGGCTATGAAGTTGTAACCCTGAATCTGCTCACGGCTCTGGATAGCCGGGTCGGCACCCAGAATACTGTCAACCTGACTGATTACTTGCTTGGTACGCTCCACAGATGTTGCTGGTGGCATAGAGATGGTACAGAAAATAGTTCCCGTATCCTCGTCAGGCACCAGACCTGTCTTCGTCGTTGCCATTGTAGCTACCAGTACTACAATACCGATAATGACGGTCGCTATCATGGCAAGGGGCTTGTGAACCAACTTCTCCACTACTCCCTTATACTTAGCTGTTGTAGCGTTGAAAGCTGTATTGAACGAGGCATGGAAGCGGTCAATCATCGACATTTTCTTCTCGTGTCCCTCCTTGTCGTGAGGCTTCAGGAATATAGCACAAAGTGCCGGCGACAACGTCAAGGCGTTCAGCGCCGAGATAAAGATGCTGACAGCCATCGTCACACCGAACTCACGATAGAACGAACCTGAGGTACCACCGATGAACGACACGGGAATAAATACCGATGCCATCACCAGCGTAATAGATATGATGGCGCCCGAAATTTCATTCATGGCGTCAATGGATGCTGTCAGGGCCGACTTGTAGCCTTGGTCAAGTTTGGCATGAACAGCCTCCACCACCACAATGGCATCATCGACCACAATGGCAATCGCCAACAGCAACGCCGACAGTGTCAACAGGTTGATAGAGAATCCGAACACGCTGAGGAAGAAGAATGTACCTACCAACGACACAGGGACAGCAATCAGCGGAATCAGCGTTGAACGCCAGTCCTGCAAGAAGATGTAGATAACGATGAACACCAGGATAAGGGTGAACACCAGTGTGAATACCACCTCCTCAATTGAAGCGTAAAGGAATTCCGTTACATCATAGTTAATCTTGTAGGTCATGCCCGGCGGAAACAGTTTAGCCTGCTCTTCCAGCTCAGCTTTCACCTGCTTGGCAATCTCATTGGCATTAGAACCTGCAATCTGCTGAACCATACCCAGCACTGAGGGCAGGTTGTTGTTCTTCATTGCCACAGAGTACTGCTGACCACCCAGTTCAATACGGGCTACGTCTTTCAGTTTCAGCGTCTGACCATTGGCATCATTCGAAATGATGATATTGCCAAACTCCTCGGCTGTCTTCAGACGACCGGTATAACGCATGGCATATTCATAGGCCACGTCCGACTGTTCACCGAAGGAACCAGGGGCAGCCTCAATATTCTGTTCTGCCAACACATTCGAAATGTCGGAAGGCATCAGGTTGTGCTGCTTCATGACATCGGGCTTCAGCCAGATACGCATGGAGTAAGTCTTCAGACCAGGGCTCTGCACGTCACCCACACCCTGAATACGCTTGATGGCAGGAATGATATTGATGTTGTTGTAGTTGGTCAGGAACTCATCGTCGTAGCGGCCATCAGAGGTCAGCGTAAACATCAGCACCTGTGAGGTCTGGCGCTTTGACACCGTCACACCCATACGCGTTACTTCGGCGGGCAACAGCGCCTGAGCCTGCGACACACGGTTCTGCACGTTGACGGCACACATATCCGGGTTCATGCCTTGGCGGAACAACACAGAGAGCTGTGCCGATCCGGTGGAAGACGTAGATGTAATATAGTCCATGCCCTCCACACCGTTGATACTCTCCTCCAATGGCGTAACAACGGAGTTCTTCACCGTTTCCGCATCGGCACCAGGATAACTGGTCCATACCGCTACGGTAGGCGGTGCTATATTGGGGTACTGCTCAATAGGCAGTGACACCAGTCCTATGAAACCCAGCAGGACGATAAGGATGGATATCACCGTCGACAGTACTGGGCGTTTGATAAATGTTGTAAAAGTCATAATTGTCAATTATCAATTATCCATTATTTCTTCATCGCTCCTACGATATCACCAGCCGACATAGCCTTAGCCTGCTCGTCAATCTTCTGCTGATAACGCTCTGGGGTAATGGGCACAATCTCCATACCGTCGCTGAGCTTGGTAATACCATTCGTCACGTATTTGTCACCGGTCTTCAATCCATCTGTAACGATATAGTTGTTACCATCGTTCTGAGGGTCAACCTTAATCTCGGTATATACCACTTTATTATCTTTTCCAAGTGTATAGACGAACTTCTTGTTCTGCACCTCACTCACACACGACTGCGGAATGATGATGGCTGAAGTGGCCTGACGCGGAATGATGATGGTTCCTGCACCACCACTCTTCAGCAACTTCTCGGGGTTGGTAAACACGGCTATCAACTGTACGGTACCTGTAGCCTGGTCAATCACACCACTCATCTTGGTCACTTTACCCTCATGGGCATAGATGGTACCGTCAGACAACTGCAACTTAACGGGAGGCAGTGAATTCAAGCCCTCACCGCTACGAGTCATCTCCATGGCAAACTTCTCGGTTACTGAGAAGTACACCTCCATCGAAGAAATATTAGATACTGTGGTCAAAGCATTCGAAGCACTTACCAAAGCACCCTTCTTGAAAGGCAGTGTTCCTACCACACCCGTAGCAGGGCTCTTCACATAGCAGAAACTCAGCATCTCACGGGCTGAAGCTAAGGCAGCCTGAGCCTGAGCCAACTGTGCCTTGGCACTCTCAAATGAATTCTCTGAAGTCTTCAACTCATAGTCACCAATCACCTTGTTGGCATGCAACTGCTTGGCATTTTCAAAAGTCAACTGAGCCGTATTCACTTGCTGCTGGGCTGTATTCACAGTGGCCTGAGCCTGACGAACCTGGGCCTGATAAGTCTCATTGTCAATCACAAACAATGTCTGGCCAGCACTTACCGTCTGACCTTCTTTTACATTAATCTGTGTGAGGAAACCCTGCACCTTCGGGCGAATCTCCACATCCTGAACACCCTTAATCATGGCAGGATAAGTGGTCTGCATGTCAGCACTCGACGTACCCACAGTTACAACAGGATACTCGTTGTCGCCAAAAGAAGGACGACCGCCACCACCTCCGCATGATACCAATGCTGTAGCAAAGGCTACAATCATCAACATTTTCTTCATTTTCATAACTCTTAATATACTTTATCTTTATTCGAATAACAATAGAAAGTCGAAAACCTTTCTTCCGTGTTTCGGTTTTCGATTTGCAAAATTACAAAAAAATCCATTTACCTATATAATAGGCAGTTCACATTTAACAAACTTTATGCTGAACGGCCAACTATGACAGGCCTTCTATTTCGCCATTTTCGATGGTGATGCGTTCTGCCTGCGGACTCCTTGGCAGTCCTGGCATACGCAGCATGTCGCCTGCTATTGCCACTATCATCTCGCTTCCGCAGTTCAGGATAATATCGCGGATTCGGATGGTAAAACCTTCAGGCGAACCATAACGGGTGGAATCAGCCGAGAACGAGAACTGAGTCTTGGCAATACAAACAGGATAATGGGCAATGGCTCCGTCCTCGTCGGTAAACGTAGCACGCAGGGCTTCCAGTTTTCTCTTTGCCGTCTTACTGTATTCCACTGCCGAGGCGCCATAAATGCCCTTGCACACCTTTTCCAGCTTATCCTCCAGGCAGTCGGCTTCCTTATAGGTGAAGCGGATGGGCAGAGGCTGTTGGCGCTCAATGGTGTCAACCACGAGCTGGGCCAGTTCCGTAGCACCCTCGCCGCCTTTGAGGAAAGCCTCGTTGACGGCAAACCCCACCCCAAGGTCTTCACAGTTCTTGCGAACAATACCTATCTCTTCATCAATATCCGTATCGTGTCGATTCAAGGTAACAACCACAGGCTGTCCGAAGCCCTGCATATTGCGGATGTGGCGGTTCAGATTCTTCAATCCCTCCGTCAGTCCTTTGGCATTGGGCTCCTTGATATGTTCAATATCCACTCCGCCATGCATCTTCAGACCTTGCGTAGTAGCCACAATGACCACCAGTCGGGGCTGTAATCCCGTCTTGCGGCATTTGATGTCGAAGAACTTCTCTGCACCCAGGTCTGCACCGAAACCGGCTTCCGTCACCGCATAGTCGCCATAGGTCATTGCCATCTTGGTGGCCACCACACTCGAACAACCGTGAGCGATATTGGCAAACGGTCCACCATGCACAAAGGCGGGCGTATTCTCCGTAGTCTGCACCAGATTGGGCGAAAGGGCATCACGCAGTAGCACAGTGATGGCTCCAGCCACACCGAGGTCTTTCACCTTGAACAGCTTACCGTCGGAAGTAATGCCCAGCACGATGTTCTCGATACGTCGCTGCAAATCCTCCTCGCTCGTTGCCAGACAGAGGATAGCCATTAGTTCCGAAGCAGGAGTGATGTCGAAACCCGTTTCTGACACCACGCCGTCGCCACGCAACCCTGTCACCACATTACGCAGCGCACGATCGTTCACATCAAGCACGCGCTTCCAGAAAATATCACGCAGCGAAAAACCCTCCTTGCGGTGCTGATACAGATAATTATCCAGCAAGGCACTGATGGTGTTATGAGCCGATGTCACAGCATGGAAATCACCCGTGAAGTGCAGGTTAATCTTCTCCATCGGCAACACCTGGGCATAGCCGCCGCCAGCCGCACCGCCTTTCATTCCGAAACAGGGACCCAGCGAGGGTTCTCTCAGTGCCACCACTGCCTTCTTGCCCAGCTTATTCAGCCCCAGCGTCAGTCCGATGCTCACCGTCGTCTTACCGATACCCGCCTTCGTCGGACTGATAGCCGTCACCAGTATCAGTCGGCTCTGTTTCACCCGTTTCTCGTCAATCAACGAGATAGGCACCTTCGCCATATACCGTCCATACGGTTCAATCTTTTCAGGGTCAATACCAAGCTGAGATGCTATCTCGCCTATCGGTGCCAACTGGCATTCGCGTGCAATCTGGATATCTGTCTTCATACGTTCTAATGTCTTTAGTCGGGTGCAAAGATAACGAATTCCCTGCAAATAGCCAAACTTTACCTGTTTTTCCAAAAAAAACGTTGTAAAAGGCACCTGGTACGGGTCACAACAAGCCCCAGCGTCGTTGGTGGCGCTGGGGCTTGTGATATTAAACGGGGCATTCCGGTGTGCACTCACTTAATCACGACTTTCCGTCCGTTGATGATGTAAACACCCTTTCCTGGTGTATTCACCTTTCGGCCATTCAAATCGAAATACTTCAAGTCTTCCATCTTTACATTCTTCAATTCTTCGATGCCTGTTCCGCCAATGGTTACCTTATAGCCATAGAGCAATACGCTGTTGGCTCCAGCAGTTCCTGCACGATAGAGACGAGCAGCACTGCCACCCTGCGTACTGGCATACAGATAGACATAAGTAGGAGTACTAACGTTGTAAGACACATCTGCAGTTCCACGTTCCGACTTCTGAACCAGTGTAGGAGTGCCATTGCCAATCTGCACATTCAGCACATGCGTACCAACAGTTTTTGTATCAACAGTGATGGTACCTTGCCCAGCAGGAATCTCGAAAATGATGCCGCTATAATTCTCACGCACTGAAGCTTCGCCCACTTGAGCACTTTGAATAGCCGTCATTTGTTCTGAAGAAGTCGTAGTATTCAGTACGAGAGCCTGCTCTGTAGCATTATAGCCGTCGCCATTCCCTGCATTCACATTATAATAGGTATTGTCAATGACGGTATTCTCCAAATCCGTCTCGTTGCTGATAGCCTCTTTGAATGAGGTTTCCTCTGTCCCAGTGATGGGAGTAATCTCCACAGCCTCAATGGTCAGTTTACCAGCCACATAACTGATATCATAGTTCTGAGCCTCACCACCACTGATAGTGATGTCATACTCGCCAGGTTCGCTGGCTGATGTTGCCGTTGTAGTGATAGTAGGCTGTTTCGTCAGCACGGCAGAAGTCTCATTATTCTTGAAGCCTTCATAAGTAGCCTCGAAGGTCGGCAAATCCTCACCTTGCTTGATGGTGTAACTCTTAGCTGTAATCGTGAGTGGAGCCTTCTCAATGGTCAGCGTGCCATTGACATAGGTGTCGTTATAATTAGTCACACTTCCTTTGCTAATCACAATAGTATATGTACCAACTGGAGACTTGCTTGTTGCCTCACATTTTATTTCAGGAGTTCCCTTAAGAGTAGCCCCCTCGCTGGTAAATTCAAACTTAGGCAATTTGTCACCATATTTGATAGTATAGCTCTTTGCCTTAACTGTTACTGCATCAGCTTTAGCTATGGTTAGTTTACCTTTCACGTAACTGATTTCATAGTTCTTAGCCTCAGCACCACTGATAGTGATTTCGTACTCACCAGGCGCACTTGCTGATGTTGCCGTTGTAGTGATAGTAGGCTGTTTCGTCAGCACGGCAGAAGTCTCATTATTCTTGAAGCCTTCATAAGTTGCCTCAAAGGTTGGCAGTTCCTCGCCTTGCTTGATGGTGTAACTCTTAGCTGTAATTTTCAGCGGAGCCTTCTCGATGGTCAGTGTGCCATTGACAAAGGTCGTATTATAATGGGTCACGCTGCCTTTGGTTATGACAATCGGATACGTGCCGACAGGCGAAGCAGAGGTAGCCTCACAGGAAATTGTTGGAGTTCCCTCAATGGTAGCCCCCTCGCTGGTATATTCAAATTTAGGCAGAGCATCACCATATTTGATGGTATAGCTCTTGGCTGTGACTGTTACGGGCACTAAAGCCTCTTGCACGATATTTGGATCAATACTGTCAAGAAGGCGAGTAATAGCACAAACGGCATCCTCCCATGTGAAAGCCTGATCCCAATGGAAGGAGTTTGCCTCCTTGTCTAAGCCAATGACATTGATGCCAGATTTGTCTGATACGTGCCAGAAGTTCCAATACCAACAAGTCATCCTGCCTCCGAAGACCGTACCCCTCCAAAACATATCTGCAGGTGCATCTTTCTCGCCTGGATCCTGCCAATGAGGTAGTAAATCATCATAATTATTGATATCACCATCCCAGATATCTTCTGGCTGTTCACCGACAGCAGCATTATTCGTCTCAGCCCCGATACTGCGGGCTGTATAGTACGCCATACATGCTGCCATTCCTCGGGTAAGAGGCACTTCGTAGTCTGTGATATATTTGTTAAAATAGTTCATCGAGTCTGGTGCAAAATTCTGTATCAATGGCTTCAGCATTGCCTTAAACTCCTGAGACTGCACTTGAGCTGTACGTTCCTTTTCAAAATAAGACTTATTAAGATAATCCATCAAGAAAGCACGATCATAATCATCCAAGCCTGAGTCTGCAAGTCTGCGGATGCGGATATCGTCAAGGTAGAACTCGTTGTTCAAGTCGCCCTTGTCAACCCTCATGACTATTGTCCTTATTTTCAGGCCTTCATTTCCATTCATGCCTGCCAAAGGATAGAGCACACGCTGCCATTCACCCGTGAATTTGCCGCCTTCTACGTGCTTGCTACTGATAGTGGCATAGTATCCACGAAGAGATTCTGGTGTATTATCATCATAAGTCTCCAAACCTACATTTAACGTCAAGTCTGGGTCTGTATTCTTGATATAAAACTCCAGATAATAACCTTCCTTTGCCAAACTCTGAAGATCCACCTCTGAGAAGAATGTAAACGATATTCCCTGCATTTCAAGTTCCTTCTTTGGGTCTTGTCCGTCTCTGTTCCAACGTATACAGGTTCTACCAAAATGAGTGTCCTTACGATGAGCAAAATCAATTCGCCACATGTTGCCTGTTGTAGCATCCCAATCTGAGGCATCAGCCCATGAGTGCTCCGCCATTGTATCAACGGGATTCACACCATCATTATGATACCGTAAATCAGCCAACCAAGGTCCATCTGCATACAAAGGAATTCCTTCATCGAAAGATGATATTTTGGTTTTTAAAGGCTCTTCCAAAGATTCCATCACACCATTGCGTAAGGCATAGGGTTTAATTACACCTGCACCTAAACCTGGACTTAAAATCGTTTCAATTTGAGAAACTAAGAGGTAATCTATTCCATCTATGTTTTCCACACACATCCTAAGATCTCCGATATATTTGTTGAGAGCCTTGTGTTCTACAGGAACATATTGGCTAGTCTTATCTACAAACTCTCCATTGATCAACTCACATACCTGAAGATAGCCACCTTTATAAAAACTCGTTCCATTCTCACCATCAGCAGTTCGAAGGACAATGATTTCCTTCACGCCGTCCCCATTAAAATCATAGAAGGCAAATGACTCGTTGATGGCATAGCCAAGACGTGGAGGTGGAATAACAGAATAATTAGAGCCTCCGTATTTTCCATTACTACTGCCCCAAAACACAACGGGCGTAGGGAAGAAAGAACTACAGCTTTCATCTTTGTAACGATCAATACCTGTAAAAGCAAGATCGTTGTATCCATCATTGTTTATATCAATAAACTCGGCATCCAAAAACCAAGGCAAGTTTTGACCATCTGAATTTTCCTCAATGTATTGCTCCAAATCAAGAATCTCTGATGCTTTACGCTCTGTAAAGTTTCCTTTACCATCATTCTCTAAATAAAGAGAAGTCTTTCCATAAGAATCATTATTATTCCAAAATATGATATCGATATCTCCATCATTATCAAAATCGCCAGTGGTGCCACCATGAAAAGTGCCATACATTGAATTATTATTCGGTTCCTGATATGCAGGATAACGCAAGTCGCGATAAACACAATTTGCATCACTCATTAACACAACGGGGTAGTCACCCGTAGAACCTGTACGATCATAGCCAGTACTGAATGAGCAGAAATCAGGATAGCCGTCATCGTTGAAGTCTGCATACTTTACATGAATTGAATAGACTGTACCTAACATTCTATTGTCATTCAGAGGGTCTTCTTCAAAAGAACCATCAGGCTTTCCTAACCAGAATCTGACATTCTCGCGATGATTGTCAGTTCCCATTCCACCTTTTTTAGGGAATTCAACATAATCCATATATCCATCACGATTGTAGTCTACAGACAAATAACTTGACCCTCTCCAAGCGTTCAAATCCTGAGTCTCCCATAAGGTTGGCATTTCAAAGAAGATGGGACTGCCCATATCAGCCCACGACTGCTTAAGATTCAATAGCGGGTATTTCTTTACGGGGCGGTGATAGGTGAACTTTGCATGGATATTCTGGGCTTTGTCTGCTGCGACAGTTAATTCTGTAGCAGTACCTGTGGCATCACCACTCCATCCGTCAAAGGTTACATCACCAAGGAATTTGCTGGGCACCGCCTTCAACTTCAGTTGTTTACTACCATCAGCACCAAGCAAATAGTATTCATCCACGACACCAGGGCCGTCAATGGTCACATTCACCTTTGACGTTTGGGCATACAAGCCAAACATGTTAAATAGCATTACTGCAACTAATAATAGTAGTTTTTGTTTCATATTTCCTCGGTTTTAAGTTATTAGCTCATTCTCCTCCATAGCAGAAGCGCGGGACTGCTTTTGCCAGTTCCGAGTGAAGGTCCTAGGAAAACCTGATAAATGAAAATGGAGTACAGCCCCACGCCTAAACGTGGAAGCCGTTCTGCCCTCCTGCATTTATCAATCTCGCTTTGAAAATTTCCTAGGTTTTCACTCGCAAGTTGGGAGCATAACGCTTCTTCTGCCGGAGCGAGTCCTTCCCACTCCGATTGCAAAGATAAACATTATTTTGAAAACTGCAAAGTAATTGGAAAGAAAATTGCACAAGAAAGGTTGAGTTATCAACTTTTTTGTGTATATTTGCCAATGAGAAACAGAAAGGCTTATGAAAATATTGAAAACAAGTTTAGCGCGAAGGATTTCCTCGTCTCGCATTGGAGGAACTAAGGTTAAATTGGCAGGGAGGATGGCATTACTGCCTAATATGGAGGTGCCCACAGTGATTCAAAGGTTGACGGCTGCACAAATCGATGCCATTCCCCAAGATCGTTTTACCGTGTCAGTGGTGGATTCTGGTCCGATTGTTTTGGGTCACTATAGCGGCGGTGGTGGAGGAGGTAAATCTTCACTACATGCCTTACGACAGAAAGGAAAGATTCGTAAGGGAAAAATAGGGAATAAGACCTCAAGTTTCGTAATTAACCCATCTTCCATAGATAAGGTTGAGATAAACGGAACGCAATTTTATACCACCATTGTCACACTTTTAAACAAAGCGAGAGAAAGTGCTGACAGTTTATATGATATAAACATCAAGCTCACCCAAGAGCAACGGCATAGCACATCGCAGAAAAATCACAGTAAGCTCTTCCTTCCACCAATAGACGAAGACAACATGACGGGCTGCATCAAGAAGGCCATTGCACACTTCTTTAACGGAAAAGAAATATGCAAAATATGTGGTATCGAATTAAAACCGACTGCATTCTGCCTATTGATGCATGACTATTTCAGACGAATAAACATACTGGAGAACCAGGCGCACACACCTTTCTGCAAATATTTGAAGGACTGTGTGCTGCCAGGCATGCCCATAACATTTACTTCCAGGACTTTTATTAACTATGCCAACGATTACAAAGACTATGAAGAAGCATTCACCAACCCCGATAAACTGGATATTAATTTCAATGTTCATCCCAAGACAACGGGAACGTTTCAGGATGCTTTCCACGAAATAGGATATTATTTTCACAAATCAGAATATTTCGAGCTTTTGCGTGACATGCGCAGTAATATGGGTAAATTCGGGATTTAATCCCTGTAGAAGGGCATTGCAGACAGACAACATATAATGAGGACTCTACATGGGTCCTCATTTTATTTTCCACACACAGACTTCAGTTTTTCCATCAACCAAAATCGAGGCGAAAAAATACATAACTTTGCATCGAACATCCCGAGTTGGTGATTGCTCAAGTCGATCTCATACCAGAGTTATATTGATGTCGCATCGAAGTCATATCGAACTCTAATCGAAGTCATATCGAACTCTAATCGAAGTCATATCGAACTCTAATTGAAGTCATATCGAACTCTAATTGAAGTCTAATTGATAGCAGTCTCCACAAGTAGGATTATAACTAATATTTAAAATGTTTGTATTATGAGCGAAAAAACATTGAAAGACGGTACTAACCGTCATGTGAAGAACCCGAAGACCAATGCACAGACGTTGCAGCGTGTCTTGGTAAAGGCGGTAGGCATGTTCTACGCCATGGTGAAGTTTATTTGCAACCACTCTTTCGAGGGTGTGAGCAATGGTTACCAGTGCATGAACAAGTTCAAGAAGGTGAACTTGAAGTACTTGCGTGAGCGTGCGGCAACGCTGCAGAACTCGGGGCAGAGCCTGTACCAGTTCTACCAGTTCATCCCGCTACAGAGCGACAAGTGGACTCCCTTTGCAGCCATCATCTCGCAGGGCCATCTGCCCGAGGTGTCGGTAGGTATTGACGCAGAAGGCGGCCACAAGGCGTATGTCAACGCGCCCAGCCGTACCTATGCTGACTTTGTGAATGCATGGAATCTGCAGCGTGGCGATCAGGTGACATTCGTGACTGTGCAGAAATTGGGTGGCAAGTACGAGGTGGCATCAGCCCGCATATTGCTCAACCCTCGCAATGCTGACGGTAGCGGTGCGCCTATGACTACGGAGATTGTGAACAGCGAGGGCGAGTTCCCCTGCTCGAACTGGAAGAACCGCTTGAACTTCTCTACTTTTGAGTTCGACACTGACCGCTACAACTTCGTATTGGGACGCGGCGGTGACGTGGTAGCTGCTGGCATCATCGTCAGCCGTAAGGACAGAAGTGGTGGCTGGTTCCGCAGCAACTGTCAGATGGTACTCAACGAGGCAGCCCTTGGCTCAGACCTGTGCAGTCTTGCGCAAGCTGTGGAGAACAGCTATGCTGCTTACGAGATTGACTTGGAATCGGAGTTCTACCTGAACAATGCCGGTGGAGCGAGTGGGACTGGTACTACTGAAGACGTTACTCCAGCAGAGCCTTCCTATGCCACCAATGCTACCATCAACGGTGTAAGCCAGAGCATTTCCGGTGGCAATGTCAATGCCACAGCTCCCATCACGACGATTGTGGTCAGCGGTACCAATCTTGGCAACGTCGAGTTTACTGCCAAGGTGGATGGCACGGGCGATGCCATCAGCCCCACCAGTCACGACGCCTTCGGTGCTACGTTCAGTGGCCTGAATGTTGCAGATGGCCACAGCATTGTGATCTACCGCAGCGGCAGTGTTTGGTTTACCGTCACTGCTCAGGCTTCTGGCGGACCAAGCCAGGAGGGGTAAGAAAAACTCAAAGCCCCAACAGCCTCTCCCCAACCCCTCTCCAAAAGGAGAGGGGCTTTTTTGTGTGTCGGTGTTTGGGATAAAGGGGAATAGGCGTTGGTTTGCCAGATTGACATATAGGTGCGCCATTTTGTCAGAACGTGCGGTGCTGGCACGTTAGTTGTACTATAGTGGGTGAACGCCGACGCTTAGGCTGAGGCGGGAACGAGATAAAAAACAACATTATAGAACAATTAAAAATAGAATTAGGAGGTATGATTATGTTACCAGTATTCAAAAACAGTTGGTTTCCAACAGTATTCGACGAGTTTATGAACAACAGCGATATGATGTCGTGTGCTACAACAACTGCTCCGGCAGTGAATGTGAAGGAAGACGAGAACGCTTACACGATGGAGCTTGCCGCTCCTGGCATCAAGAAGGAGTTCTGCCGCGTACACATCAACGAGGACGGCAACCTGAGCATTGCCATCGAGAACAAGATGGAGCACAAGGAGGAGGACAAGAAGCAGCACTACCTGCGCCGTGAGTTCAGCTACACGAACTATCAGCAGAACTACTCGCTGCCAGAGGATGTTGAGAAGGACGGCATCTCTGCAAAGGTGGAAAACGGTATTCTGACGGTGGTTCTGCCGAAGATGAAGAAGGAGGAGACTAAGGTCTCACGTATGATTGAGATTTCGTAATAACCCCCTCTAAATCCCCCCCGAGGGGGGACTTGGGGGAGAAGAGACGGAAAGAAATCCAGATGAAAATTTGGATTTCTTTTTTTTTCGTCGTATCTTTGCCCGCAGTATGACGAACGAAGAGAAAAAACAGCGCGACGAACTGGTCAGCAAGAACATGGGCTATGTGGTTACCTTGGCCCGACAGTATTCCTGTGAACTGCTGACTACTGACGATTTGGTGAGTGAGGGCAGTTTCGGAATCATTAAGGCTGCCGAAAAATTCGACCCCAGCCGTGGCAAACCTTTCGTAACGTTTGCCGCCCCTTATATCCGCCATAGCATTGAGGAGGCTATCAGGAAGGTGACTGGCGAGATGCCCGTGCTGTCGACTGATGAATCGCTGCCTGTCGGTTCGAAGAACAACTACACGCTATTGAATGTGCTGGAAGACAAAGATGCGCCTAAGGCTGATGCTGCACTTGAGCAGAATGCGCTGTCGGACGATTTGGTGAAAGCCATAGTTGTGCTGGACAGCAGGGAGCAGGCTGTCATCAGGGCTTTCTTCGGAGTAGATGAAGAGCGCAAGACGATGGCTGAGATTGGCATCATGCTGGGACTGAAGCGCGAACGCATACGCCAAATAAGAGACAAAGCCCTGCGCAAGATGCGCAAGGCTTCGTCGGTTAAAAGCTGAATGCTATTACATATCGCATGCCCCATTTGGGACTCGTCGGCAAATCGTTGTAATTCAGTCGGCGAACATATTCCACGTGGAAGAACTTGAAGATGTTGTGGATTCCCAAGACTATCTCGGCATAGGGACGGTCGGGATTCATCACATGTGCTCCTGCCGGGAAATACATGAGTCGCGTATTGCCTGCGTTCTCAGCCAAGAAGGGGTTGTTTTTATCTGAGAGCTCGCCCCACAGCATGCGCACTCCGATATACTCGCGCCAGTGCAGTTTCTTCAGCAGCGGTATGCGGTTGAATATCTTACCGTTGAGGTCCCACGACACCATCAGCGACGCAAAGCGGTCGTTGAGGAATTCCATCGTATTGATGAGGTTGAACGTCTCAGGAATAATGATATACGACTGGTTGGCTGCCGGGAAAATCAGCAGGGGGTAAGGCACTTGGTTCCACTGCATGCCGCCCTTCAGCGAGATGTCCAGTTTTCCCCAATCGCTGAGCCAGAATCGCTTGTAGATGTGGAGCTCGGTATAGTTGTAGGAATAATCACCACCGAAGACGCCTTTGAATCCCATTGTGTGAGAAACGCTGAACACAGGAGCATCCAGGTTGATGACACGTCGGCGCAACTTATTGTTGATATAGGTTTCGCCCGGTGCATAGCGCAATCTGGCTGTGACCTCTGCTGTGCGGAGATATTCCCGATTACCTGTACGGAAGAACTCTTCACGCGGAGCCTGGTCCAACGTGCGGAACGACATCTTGCCGCAGGCCTCATTCTCTTCGAGTTTACCAATCAGCGTAGCCTTCAATCCCCAGTCGGTCTCATAATCGAATGACACCTGCTGACGATTGTAATACATCATCTTGTCGGTATCAGCCCATTTGAAAGCCACCATGAAGTTATCCTTATCGGTATCCATGAAGCGGTCGAATGGTGAGCACACATCACGTCCCGTAGAAATCGTCACAGTGCGACGTGGGAACTCGTGAGGCAGGTATTTCTTGGCATTGAGCGAATAGGTGAACTCCAGATTATAGTAATTCTGGTGACTGCCCCATCCGCGACCATAGTAGCCAGAGAGGAAGAAATGCTTGAAAAGGTTTGCCGTAGTCTTCAGACTCAGTCGGCTACGCCATCCGTCAACATAGTTACGTGTAAGGATGGTATTGACCGGACATATATCGATATAGTTGGGGGTACTGGTCTCGATGGAGTTTTCGAACAGTGCCTTCAGTCCGAAGATGACATACTTCATACCCTTGATATTCTCGATACGGTGGACGAACTTGTCCATCGAGCTCTCGCTCTTGGTGAGTTCCACCTGTCGGAACTGATTCCAGAAGGCATCATCGCGCATCTCGGCATCGGCCTCAGTCACCTCAGGGGCAATGCCTCGGAAGAGTTTCTTCGGGATAGGATCGAAACTATAGTCCGACATGCGGGTAGTGCGCGTCACCATCAGTTCGCGGAGGAAACTGAGCAGTTCCAGTTCGGTTGACATGTCATCCTTTGTCAGCACCCACTGTCCGTTAGGCAGCTTTTCATATTCCTGCAGAATCTTTACGTCTTTCACGAAATTGACATTGCTCTGCTTGGGAATGGTCATTTCGCAACGGCGCACGTGCAATGTGGAATCCTTGAGGATATAGAGGTCGCCTCGGAATCCCATATCGTTCTGGTTGTTGGGCAGGAAATGCAGATGGATGCAACTGTCGCGCTCAATAGCCAGCGTGTCCTCGATGTAGTAGCGATAGAACCCTATACCCTCTTTCGATATAGGCGAAATGAAGGGGTATTGCAACAAACGGATATGATCCTGATACAAATCGATGTTGGTGAACACATCCTTGAGCACATTATTGACGATATCACCCGTTTGGAAGATATTGTTGACACCCTTGGACGACTGTCCCTGGATGATGGTCTTCTCGGCATGCGGTTCTTTACGATACACTTTCTGGGAAACGGTCTCGTCAACACTCACGGGGAGTATCAGCTTTCCGGTGGCACTGCTTGTTTCTACCTGTTCTACCAACCAAGGGTGCTTCTTAAAGGGACCTGTCTCCAATTGCTCAGGCTTCAAGTCGTTCAACGAGGTGGTTATCTTCTCGTACTTATTATATCGATAGTAGTCGTTGACGCTCAAGTCTGTTTTCTTCTTGGCTTCCACCACCCTTTTCATCAACTCAACGGCAGGATTGTTCTTACGACTATACCTGCTGCGCTTGGCTTTCACGGTAACCTCAGCCAACGTCTGCTTGTCGGGTTTTAGCGCAATATTCAGCTTAGCCTTTGTCTTGGCATTGACAGGAATGATGCGCGTCTTATAACCCACAGCACTGAAGGTGATATTCCATCCCTCGTGACGTGCGATAACATAGCGTCCCTCACCATTGGAGATAGCCGACAACTGATGTCCCTTATAAACCACACTGGCATAAGGGATGCTGTCGCCTGTCTCGGCATCAGTGACGTAGCCTGTAATCTGCTGGGCGCCGGCAGCTATAGGTAGAAATACAAAAAGGAAAAATAGTAAATGCTTCATTCCTCACTTTTCACTTTTCACTTCTCACTTAAAAGAGTATTCAGTATAGCCTCCGCTCCTGTCGTTCATGCGCAACAGACGGAATGCAGAAGTCTTTGCATCGACAACGAGCACGAAAGACGTGAACATCTGGCGACGCTTTTTTCCAGTAGGAGTGATGGTAATCGTCTGCTCGTTGCCCTTGGTAGATACTGTCAGGTCTTCACCTGCAGGTACTTGGCGACCGTTGATGACTGCCTCCAGAACAGCCTGGAAAGTAACGAACTGAGGATTCTTACGACTATCGGTAACATGCTTCTTGCCACCCATTGTCATAGTAAACTTAGTGCCATCCATGATCAGTTGATCACGGTCATTGTCTGTAGAAATACAGATATAATTAGGTTTGCGAATCGTCATCGATCCTGTGGTAACCACATCCGTCTTAACTCCCTTCTTGTGGGCAGTCTTCGTCACTTGCTGAGCATTGACATTAGCCAAACATGCCAGCATACAGAACAAAATAAAAACAATCTTCTTCATAACCAATTCTCCTAAAAAACTTAACCTTATTTACTCTAAACTCTAAACTATGAACTCTAAACTCTAAGTATAAAGTCCTCCGTTAATTGAAATCACATTACCGGTAATGTATCCGGCATTGGGCGATGCCAGGAACGCCACCAAGTCAGCCACCTCCTCGGGATTGCCGAAGCGATTGGCTGGAATGGTCTTCTTAAGGGCAGCCTCATCAAGTCCCTCTGTCATATCAGTCTTGATAAAACCAGGGGCAACGGCATTGACCGTCACATTCTTACGGGCCACTTCCTGTGCCAATGCCTTGGTAGCAGCGATAATACCGCCCTTGGCAGCAGAATAGTTGGTCTGACCGGGCAGTCCTTTGATACCGCTGACACTGGCCATGTTGATGATGCGTCCGAACTTATGAATCTGCATAGCGGGCAACAATGGCTGGGTGACATTGAAGAAACCCGACAGGGTGATATCCAGCACACGATGCCAGTCGGCTTCAGGCATCAGTGCCATCACATTGTCACGACGGATGCCGGCATTATTCACCACCACCTCGATATAATCATCGGGGTGCTGCTGTTGCCACTGCTGTAAAGCCTCACGCGTCTGTGCAGCATCGCTGACGTCAAAGCACATCAGTTCGCCTTTGCCTCCTATTTGCTCAAGCGTTTTCTCTGCCTCTGCCTGATTGCTGGCATAATTGATAATCACCTGATAACCATCCTGAGCCAGACGCACTGCTACAGCGCGTCCGATGCCACGGCTACCTCCTGTTACTAAAGCATACTTGTTCATATTGACGATTTTACTTATTTTCTAATTTAATAATATATCACATGTTTGTTGGGCAGTCATCACCACACCCTCCAGTCCGTGCAACATCACGTTCTGACCGGTGAGCAACAAGTTGCTGAGGGGCGTACGCGGTGAGAGCATCGTGAGCAGAGGCTGTCGGCAGTCTTTCCTCACACCATAGGCAGAGCCTTCTGGAGTACGGGTAAAGCGTTGCCAAGTATGAGGAGTGCTGACATACTGCTGTTCCACCATATCACGCAGTCCCGGCACAGCCTTCTCAGCCAATGCCATCGGGTGACCTTCGCATGGTGTCAGCAGGTCGAGGAGTAAGTTTTCGTCCTTTCCATCCTCGGGCACTCTGCAACTCAGCATGACCTTGGCTGTATGTTCGTCCCACACACTTCCGCCTTCATACACAAACTTATTGTGATTGAAATAGGAAAGTGCATGAGGTTTCAGCACCAGCGAATAGGTGTACATGCCGTAAGTATTGACCAGCATCGACATCCGTGTACGGAATATCTTCTTCAGCACCTTACTGTCTTTGACAAGCGCAAAGGTCTGGGCTGGATGAATATCGCTGATAAAGCTATCAGCCTCATAACGTTCGCCGTTAGCCGTCAGAGCTGCAACGATACGTCCTTCGTGTTCTATCAGTTCTGTCACCTCTGCACGACAGATGACGTCACCGCCCATGTGCTTGATATCATCCACCAGGGAGCGCACAATGAGTCCGCTGTCGCCCTTCAGTCGCCAACTGCTCTGGATATAGCTCTTCTGGCTATGGGCAAAGGCAAGTAGGGGCAATGACTCACAACGCAATTCGGTCTTCAGGCAGGAGCCTGACAGGACATCTATCAACAACGGATCGCTGAACGTCTCATTCAGCCATGCCCAGGCATTGACAGAAGGGTCAGGGTCCGGTCCCTGCAGCATCTCCACATACTTCTTTAAGGAAGCACGTTGCTGGGGGAAACGGTCGGCCAGCACATCAACGAAATGGTCGAAGCCTTGCGCCAGGCAATAGGTCTGACCTTCGATGATAATCTGGTCTGTGCAGTCAACGTCCATTCGATGCCAGGGCAACTGCAGAAGTCCTAACTGCCCGAAAATATCGTGCAACGTCTCTCCGTCGCCCAGTCCACCCACATAGTGCAGACCCGTATCAAAGGAATGTCCCTTGCGCTGATAGCTCTGCATACAACCACCTGGTTGCCAATGCGCCTCCAGCACAAGGACCTTTCGTCCAGCCTTTGCCAACAGATGGGCACAGGTCAGTCCGCCAAATCCACTTCCTATGATAACGACATCGTATTTCATTGCTTTTTGCGATTAATCCAACGGTAAATAGCCGGTTGCAGCACGTAGGAGAGAATCACTGCCGACAACAGTCCCACTAAGGTAGAGAAACCTACGGAACGGATAGCAGGATGAGAGGCGATGAGCATACTGCTCACCGTTGTTATCAGTGTGACAGCACTCAAGAAGATGGCTGTCTTATGGAATGTCAGTTTCTGTGAGTCCTGATGCGTCAGTCCGTCCATCACGAAGATGCTATAGTCAACACCGATACCGAAGATAAAGGTGGAGATGATGATACTGATTAGATTGAAACGGATATCAAACAGTACCATCGCGCCCAAGACAATCATCCAACTCAGCAAGATGGGCAGGAAGCCCAAAACGGTATGCTTCACATTGAAACGGAAGCTCAACAGCAAGACAACAAATACGAAAGCCATCGACAACCACTGCAGCACGTTGAAGTCTTCACTCATGCGCAGCAGGGTGTCTGTCGTATAATAATAGGTATCAAGTACCAAGAGCTCGGGGCGCTGGGCAATGGCATCGCAGATACGGATATAGTCACTCTCACTGCTCCTCACACTGTCGTTGGCACAACGTACCGAGGTGAAGCAGAGGAAATTGCCGTCATACGACTCTTCCATCAGTGTTGACTGATAACCGATAGGTATCAGTTTTGCCTCATATAAGGCATCAGGTTCATAGTCGGAAGTCGCTGCCTCGAAGAAAGTATCGAAGGCATCGGAGGTAAGACCAGCCTGTGGGGCAGTTGACTGTATCAACTGGCGCACTTTGGCAAGACGAGCCTCGGTCCAATAGGCTTTCCAAGCGTCAATACGCTCTTGCTGAACCTTAAGGGGCACGAAAATCTGATTGGTATGGGTATAGCTCTTGACGAGTCCCAGCTGTTGCAGGGAGTCAAGTTTCTTGTCCAACAGGGCAAAGGCACTGATGGCTTCCTCCATCGTACGACCCTTGCTGGCAAAGTATTTTGTCTTGTCGCCCGTATAGGTCTTCTCGCGCAACACCTGCTCAGAATGTTCTGTCAGTTCAGCCTCATAGCCCAGATTGTGCATATCGGCATCAAAACGTGTTCCTCCCACGAAGTAAGCTCCGATACAAACAGCCATCACCACAAAGATGACTATCAGCAAGGGCTTCTTGCGGTCGAAGGGATACGTATTGATACGGTCTATCCAAGCAAAGGAGCGAACAGACGGTTCTGCCTTCTTTGAACTGAAGAACTGTGGCAGATACGTCAGACTGAACAGCGTTGTACCCAGGATAGCAAAGGCAGCAAAAAGACCAAAGTCCTGGAGCAAATCGGTCTGTATGAAAATCAGTCCTGCAAAGGAACCTATGGTTGTCAGACAGCCCAGCCATACCGGTTTCACCTGGTCGCGCAGCATCCGTTCGGCATCACCCACATATTTCTGATGGGTCAGCACGTGCAATACATAACTCAATGCCACACCCAGAACGACGCCACCGATACCCAATGCCAGAAGTGAGAACTGCCCTTTGATGAAATACATCATCGTGAGTCCAAAGAGGGTTCCGAACACAACAGGTAACAGCAAGAGGGGAATGGTGTCCCATCTGCGGAAACACACCAATAGGAAGATAAGAACCAAAACAAGGGCACCAGTGATGGTGGTGGTCAGGTCGTGCTTGATTTGCGAAGAATTATAGTAGCCGCTGGCCGGAGTACCATGATAACTGATGCGGACATCAGGATGCTGCTTGGCAAACTCCTCAATCTGCTGGTTCATCATCTCGAAAAGCGCTGAACCCTGACCGGTATTGGTTGAAGAGAAATGAGGGGTGATAAAGGCAATACATACCGTTGAGTCAGGCACGAAGAAATGGCCGTTGACAGTATTGTAACTGCCTGCGCCTCCCTCTATAAGCGGTTTCAACTGCTCTGCCAGCACATTGCGCATGCCCATCGGGTCAATCTGTATCAACTCCGGCAGCACCTCCCCTACCTCACTCTGCATGTCAGCATAGTTCTGCTGCATCTGACGGGTGAAATGCTCTTTGGTCAGCAAGGTGTCGAAACGGGCATAGGCCGATGTATCGATATAGGCTGGCAGATGGGCCATCATATAGTCGGCACCATCCAACATCAGGTCTTCTGGCAGTTGGTAGAACACATCCTCAATAGTGTGGCTCACGGAGTCACGCTGCAGGAGCGAATCCACAAACTGGTCACATACTTCCGAGAGGTGTTCGACACCCTCTCCCTCAAAGAGCAGGAATGTCTTGTCCTTTATCTTCAAATCGGCAAAAGCCAGTTTGGTGGTGCCATCCTCGTTCTTTGACGAGGGCATCAACTTATCAATGTCCTCCTCCAAATGAATACGGGTGGCAAACCAGCCCAATACGAGGAAGAGGGCAGCCATTGATAACCAGCAGACTGACTGATGGCTATGGAAATAGTGATATAACCTGATGAAAAAGTTGGTCATTGCATAAATATTTTCAAGTCAACTTCAGCGACAGTTTCGTCGGCAATCTTTGAGACACCATGTGCCAGCGTCATATTACCGAAAGAAAAACCAAACGACACCTCGGTCTGAATACGTTCGTTCAACTGAGGGCGGCGATGGCAACAGAAGTTTTTTACCTCCACAATCATTCCGATAGGAGCTTTGTCGCCCTCTGCCTTCAAACTGGCGGCAAGGGCCGAACACGACTGGGCGATATGTTCTACCAACCCAGTCGGAGCTATCATTCCGTCAGGCAACAGGAAATAGTTTCCCCTCGCAATGGTGAGTGCTGAACAGGCAGAAGTTTCGTTCTGCTGTTCAAACTCGTCCACCATCATAAAGGGATCGCGTTGCGGAATGAGTCTCTTGATGTCGTCGCCTTGAATGATCATGCTGGCAAGTGCTGCTCGATGTAATCGTAGAGATTGTTGAATGTCTGAATCTGATGCAACTCGTTGACGGGAATAGTGATTTTGTAAGTCACCTGTACCAGTGCGATCAAGTCAACCAGATTGATGCTGTCCAACTGGAGGGTATCCTTCAGATTGGCATCGGGGGTAAATTCACTCTGTTCTACTTCAAACTCTTCTGAGAGCAGTCCATTTACCTGCTCAATGATTTCTTCTCTTGTCATAATGTTTTAATTTTAAAAATTATCGTTATTTCGTTATTTCGTTATTCCGTTATTCCGGGATTTCGTTATTTCAACTAAAGATTCTTAACAATCAATGTTGAATTGGTACCTCCGAAGCCAAACGAATTGCTAAGGAAGGTATCGAAATGAGTCTCTATTGTCTCGGGGATAACATTCACGCAGGCTGTTTCCTCGTCAGGATTCTCGAAGTTGACATTGCCGGCAATGAAGTTATTCTTCATCATCAGGATGGTATAGATAATCTCCGATGCTCCTGCCATCCACATCTCATGACCTGTCTGACTCTTTGTCGAGGTAACAGGTACGCGGTAGTCACCAAAAATCTGGGCAATAGCCTGGGCCTCGCGACTGTCACCAATTCTGGTAGAGGTAGCATGGGCATTCACATAGCCAATCTCCTTGACATTGACACCGCTATGCTGCAGACAAAGCTCGAGCGAACGGGCTGGACCTGCCACGTTGGGTGTAGAGATATGGTCGCCATTGCCGGAGAATCCCCAGCCAACGATTTCTGCGAGGATAGGTGCACCACGACGAACGGCACTCTCGTAATCCTCGATAACCAGTGTTGCAGCACCACCACCAGGCACCAGTCCGTTACGGTCCTTATCGAAAGGACGGCTGGCTTTAGTAGCATCGTTATCATCGCGCAGGGCAAATGACTGAATACCGTCGAACGATGCCACACCATACATATTAGCTTCCTGGGCACCGCCACAGACGACACAGTCCTGCAGGCCATTCTTAATGAGCAGATAGCTCAATCCGATAGACTGCGAACCGGAAGCACAGGCTGCTGATGCTGTCAGGTTGATACCCTTCAGATGAAACAGGCAGGCCAGATTCATCGTCACTGTCGAGTTCATCGACTGGAAGATGGCACCACTGCCGCAAGCTGCCGTAGAACCAAACTGGCGGAACTTATCCAGTGCCACCATCGTGGCCTCAGCCACAGAGTCGTTACCGAAGATAATACCTACCTCATGCTGGTCGATATAGTCCTGGTCCAGACGTGCAGCTGCCAGAGCATCACGCGTTGACATATAGGCATACTGTGCCTCCTCTGGCATGAACTGACGGAAGTTACGGTTTACATAAGGTTTCAAGTCAGCCTTGGGAACATTAGCACAGAAAGGCGAACGGAATCCCTTATCCATACGCTCCTGACTGAACACAATACCACTCTTTCCTTCATACAGGCTCTGACGTACCTCGTCGAGGGTTATACCCAGACACGACCAGATACCCATACCTGTGATTACTACTCTTCTTTCCATAGTTTTTTATATTTTCTTTTTATAACATCTTCTGCGTTTTACAAATTTCGGGTGCAGGGGTTTCCACTGCGAGAGCTCGCGGACATTATCCTCCAACTGCGGACCTGTTTCTGCCCATTTAAACCCACACCTATTAAATATAGGTATAAGGTCGTCAAAGAACATCGCGTTCACACCCAGTCCCTGATAATCGGGACGGATGGCTATCAACAACATCTCGGCATTGTCCTCATGATGCCATTTCAACGCCTTCAGCAGATAATACCAGCCGAAAGGCAGCAACTTGCCATGGGCTTTCTGCATCGACTTCGACAGGCTGCCCATTGAGATAGCAGCGCCTACTACTTCACCCTTATCATTCAGAATAACAGGAATCAGCTGTTTGTCAACCATCTTCAGATATTTATGGATATACCGGTCTATCTGATTAGAAGACAAGGCAGAGAATCCGAAGATGGGTTTATAGGCTTCATTCAGCAAATCGAATACGCGATGACCATAGCCCTCTTCACTGATCTGCTTCTCAGTCAACTTGATGACACGCAGTCCTATCTGCTCACGGGCATACTGGGCCACGCGCGCATAACGGGCGGGTACCTCTTTAGGTATATCAATATGAACTTGCAACCAGTCAACCTCCTTCTCCAATCCCAAAGCTTCCATGTGGCGGGGGTAATACTCGGGATTATAAATGGTGTTGATAGAACCTAGCAGGTCAAAGTCCTCTACCAGCATACCTTCTTTGTCAAAGTCGGTAATACCCAACGGTCCCTGCATGGTGTCCATACCACGCTCCCTACCCCACGCTTCTACCGTCTGGAGCAATGCCTTCGAAACCTCTTTGTCATCGATGAACTCAATCATCGAGAAACGAACGTTCTTAGCACCCCAGCATTTATTCGCTTTCCTATTAACAATACCCACCACTCGTCCGACGGGTACATCCTGTCGGTAGGCTACAAAGGGTTGAATGTCGGAAAATTCCAACCCTGGATTTTCCTTGGCATCAAACAATTTCCGAACGTCCGATTCCAAATCAGGCACATACTGCGGACAGTGCTGATAGATAGACTGCGGTACACGGATGAAATCATCCATGTATTTCTTGCCTTCCACTTTTCTGACAATTATCTCACTCATCTCACAGCTCTTTTATGGTCTAAACGATACTCCATCGGAGTAACATTGGCCTGTTCACGGAAATACTGACTGAAAAACGACGAATTAGGAAAACCCAGTTTATGGGATATCTCCTTGATGCTCATGTCTGTCTCTGTCAATAGAGAATAGCAGTCCTGCATCGTACTTTCTGTAATCCATCGCATGGGGTTCTTGCCACTAACCTTCTTCGCAACCGAAGAAAGGTATTTGGGCGTGATATGCAACTGGTCGGCATAGAAAGCCACCTTCTGACGTTTCTGCTCCTGTCTGGAAAGTAACTGCAGAAACTGGTTGAAAATCTCCTTGTCGTGTATCGAAGAGGCATCGTTTGTCAACGCCATATCATCGTGGCTTAACAATTCCTCGCAAACCATCAGCAACAGCGTACGCAGAAACGACACAATGATCTCGTTTGACAACACAGGCACCTTAGTCTGACTGAACACGGAACGGGTGTAGTCCTGAATGCCCAAAAGCCAATTGTTACCCTCCACCACATAAATCTCCTTCATATACATGGCTTTGTTCCAGATATTAATCTGGTTGCCCAGCACTGATTTCAACATACGGTCGGACACCAGCAGTGCACTGGCCTCCACATCAGTACTCACCAGCATCGGCTCCACCAGTTTTCCTGCAGGTATCAGCAGGAGTTGTCCGTGCGTCACTTTCACCTGCTGTTTGCCGCCTACCTCAACCAAGATACGACCTCCCCTACAATGCACGAACGTATTGTAGGAAGCACGTAGCATAGGCAGGTCTGCAGCATTACGCAAGTTGCTCACAAACAGCACTTCGTCATCAATTGCGTGGGTAATATTGACATTTTCCATTCATTCCCTTTCTTTTCCGCTGCAAAATTAGACATAATTTTCCAACATTCGACGTTCATTTTTTCTTTGATTGTGTCCATTTTGGGTTTACCCCTCTATTTCTTCATCCATATCAAGCACCTAATTGTCTTGATTATTCTATAAGAAAAATTTGGAAAGTAGCGATAAAATACGTACTTTTGCAGCAAAATGCAAAGGATTTATGAAAAAGAGAACAACTATTCTGAGTCAATTATTCATGATTTGCCTGACCGCCCTCTTGGCAGGCTGTAATTCAAGTACTGATATGGAACAACAAGTCAACGAACTCTACAACAAGATGTCGCAGGAAGAGCGCATCGCCCAACTTAGGAGCATGTATATGGACGAACTCTTCGACGAAAACGGAAAACTCGACACTGCAAAGTGCCGTCAACTGATACCCAATGGCATAGGCCACTTCTCGCAGTTCTGTATGCAGCAGCCTCGCGACCCCAATGTGCTTCGCGACAGGGCTATTGCCATTCAAGACTGGCTGATGCATAACACGCCTAATGGCATTCCTGCCCTCCTGCATGAGGAGGTGCTCTCCGGTGTTAACACTTTGGGGGCTACCATCTATCCTCAGCAGATAGGTCAGGCAGGTTCGTTCAATCCTGAGTTGGCGGAGTTAAAGACGCGTCAGACGAGTACGCAACTGCGTAAGATGGGGGGCATTTTTGCCCTTTCACCGATGGTAGATGTCTGTCGCACACCTACTTTCAACCGTCTGGAAGAGTCGTATGGTGAGGATGGTTACCTTTCAGCTGTGATGGGTACCGCCTTCGTCAAGGGCTTGCAGCAGGGAGATTTGAAGAAAGGCGTGGGAGCCTGTTCTAAGCACTACTTGGGTTATGGTGGTGGTGGCGATGCCGACGAGAAGGAGCTGATGGAGGAGATTCTTTTGCCGCATGAGGCGATGATTCGTCTCACTGGCAGTGTGGCTGTAATGCCTGGTTATCATGATGTTCATGGCACCCGCTGTGTGGCAAACAGCGAGATACTGCAAGATATTCTTCGTGGCTACGTGGGTTTCGACGGCATGGTGGTGAGTGATTATACAGCTATCGACCAGATTCCCAATCTCCAGTCGTCAGTCGAGAAAGCCGCTGCGGCTATCAATGCCGGCAACGATGTTGACTTCCCACATGGTGCCGACTATAAGAATCTGCAAGAAGCTATCGATAAGGGATTGGTCAAGCCCGAGGTATTGGAGCGTGCTGTCAAGGACGTGTTGCGCATCAAGTTCCGTCTGGGCCTTTTTGACAAGGATGCTTACCTCTATTCCAAGGAAGACATCAAACTTGACACCCCAGAAGAGCGCCAGACGGCTTACGATATAGCCTCGCAATCGGTTGTTTTGCTTGAGAATAATGGTGTATTGCCTCTGAAAAAAGTGAAGAACGTGTTTGTCACAGGTCCTAATGCCAACTCTATCTGGGCCATGTGTGGCGACTATACTTATCCTGCGATGTCGTATTTCTGGAAGATGGTCGATTACAAGTCTGAGGCACCGCATATCGTGAAGTTGCTTGAGGGTATGCAGAATCACAAACCCGAGGGGATGAACGTGACGTACTCTCGTGGTTGCGACTGGACTGAAGAAGTAGAGACGAAATACAGCGAACTGGGCGATGCACGCGCTTGGGAGTATAACTTGCTGCACCGTAAGGTGGATGCTGGCGAGAAGGCTGACAAGGCCGAAGCCCTCAAGATGGCTCAGGATGCCGATGTGATTATAGCAGCTGTCGGTGAGAACGTAATGCTCTGCGGTGAGAATCGCGATCGTCAAGGGTTCCGTCTGCCAGGCAAGCAGGAACAGTATGTCGAAGAACTCATCAAGACCGGGAAACCAGTTGTGCTGGTGATGTTTGGTGGCAGGGCACAGATTATCTCTGGTCTTGCCGAGAAGTGTGCAGCTGTCATTCAGGCTTGGTATCCCGGTGAGGAAGGCGGCAATGCAGTAGCTGATATCCTTTACGGAAAGGTGTCGCCATCGGCTAAACTCTCCGTCAGCTATCCTAACACCGTCATTGACGAGCCCATCTGCTACAGCTATGCCACCCAGAAGGATTCTCGCATCCAGTGGCCCTTCGGCTACGGCTTGAGCTACACCACTTTTGAGTATAGCAATCTGAAGACCGACAAAGAGGCGACGACTGACGGTGAATGTGTCAATCTGAGTTTCGAAGTGAAGAATACCGGCAAGATGGCTGCCGACGAAATCGCGCAGATCTACCTGTCGCCAACAACCGACAACCAGTCTATCCGTCCTATCCAGTTACAGGGATTTGCCCGTGTATCGCTAAAACCTGGCGAGAGCAAGACGGTCAATGTCAAACTGCAGACTGAGCAGTTCGGCTTTTACAGCAACGAAGGACAGCGTCAGTGGAACATCCGTCCGGGCCAGTTCACTATCAAAGTAGGAAGTTCGTCGGTTGACATCAAGTTGTTGGAAACGGTGACGCTGAAGGGCGAACCCGTTGTCAAACCACTCAGAGAGCGTTATTTCTCTGAGTGCTCTTGACAGAGTCCCATCGACTGGGCTTTCTCAACCAACAGTTTCATCAGTGGTTCGCGCTCGTTCTCAACGCGATTGTCGAGAACAGCGTCTTTCAGGTATTGTTTCAGAACACCCACCTCACGCGAGGGTGACAGATGAAACATCTCCATGATTTCGTTGCCGTCGATGACGGGCTGCAACAGTCGTTTGTAGTCTTTCTCCTGCAAGTCGGCCAGTTTCACACGAACCATGCGGAAATTCTCGAGGAACAGTTTCTTGCGCACCTCGTTCTTCGATGTGATATCGGCTTCACAGAGTGTCATCAGGTCGTCGATGTCGTCACCGGCATCATTCAGCAGTCGGCGCACAGCGGAGTCTGTCACCTCTTCGTCGGCAATGGCAATAGGACGCATGTGCAATTCCACCATTTTCTGCACATACCGCATCTCTGCGCCCATCGGCAGTTTGAGCCTTCTGAATATCTCGGGCACCATCTTACAACCCACATAGTTATGGTTATGGAAGGTCCATCCCACCTTCGGTTCCCATCGTTTCGTCTTTGTCTTTCCGATGTCGTGCAGCAGGGCCGACCAACGGAGCCATAGTTGGCTGTCAGCTGTCGGCTGATGGCTATTGTCTATCACATTCTCCAGCACTTCCAGCGTATGGTAGAAATTATTCTTATGAGCCCTGCCATCGCGTTTCTCCACGATATCCAGAGCCGCCAGTTCGGGCAGGATAATCTGCAGCAGGCCGCTCCGTTGCAGGTATTCAAAACCGATGCTGGGATGCGGAGCCATGATGATTTTATTGAGTTCCACTTCTATGCGCTCCCCACTGACTATCTTGATGCGGTCTGCCATTTGGGTGAGTGCCTCGAATGTTTCTTCCTCTATCTGAAAATTCAACTGGGTGGCAAAGCGGATGCAGCGCATCATGCGCAGTGGATCGTCCGAGAACGTGATTTCGGGATCGAGCGGAGTGGCAATGATACCGTCCTGCAGGTCGGCAATGCCATTGAAGGGGTCCACCAGTTCTCCGAAACGGTTGCTGTTCAGGCAGATAGCCATTGCATTGATGGTAAAGTCGCGACGGTTCTGGTCATCTTCCAGCGTCCCGTCTTCCACGATGGGTTTGCGCGAGTCGTGCTGATAGCTTTCCTTACGTGCTCCCACGAACTCAATCTCCTGGCTATTATTGATTTTCACCTGTGCCGTTCCGAAGTTCTTGAAAACAGAGAGGTGGGCTTTCCTGCCCAGTTCCTTCTTCAGTTCCTTGGCCACACTGATACCGCTACCCACCACCACTACATCGATATCGTCGGAGGGGCGTTCCAAAAAGATGTCGCGCACATAGCCGCCCACCACATAGCACTCCACACCGAGGCGGTCGGCCACAGCACTGATTCTATGGAATATCTCCTGGTCTAAAATCTTTGCCAAAGCGGCATCAGAATACAATTTCATGACATTTTTTCCTTTTCGGTTGCAAAAGTACAAAAATATTTGTAACTTTGCACACAAAATAACAAATAATTAAGTACACGAAACAAGTATGAAACATTTTCTAACTGCCATTTTAATGGTGATTGCTGTAGCTGCACAGGCTAACACCGACAGCTACAAGGACATGGAAACGCTGAAGCTCACCGTCCCTGAGATGAAGGCCGAGTTGGGCACCGCAACTACTGAGAACTATGACCGAAGCGAGCTGGCGCTAAAGGCTCCAGAAGCCAAAATGGACTTCGCTTTCTTCAAATCACGCACCAATCCTAATACCAAGGCCTATAAGTTTATGGACGATATGACCTTCGTGGGTGTGCCCCTTTTCATCGCCGGTATCATTGCCAAGAGCGAGAAGAATGCCTTCAAGCAGCAAACCAAGCACTCGCTGGTTACGAAATTCAAGACAGGTATCGACGACTACACCCAGTTCTTCGGTCCTGCAGCCGTTGTAGGTTTGAAGTTAGGCGGTTACGAAGGACGCAGCGACTGGCCCCGCTTGCTGGCAAGTGCTGGTATGAGCTATGGACTGATGGCACTCTTTGTCAACACCATCAAGCACACAGCTAAGGAAATGCGTCCTGACGGAAGCACTGCCAATTCATGGCCCTCAGGTCATACTGCTACAGCTTTCGTAGGTGCTACGCTGTTGCATAAGGAATATGGTCTTACCCGTTCACCTTGGTGGTCAGTAGCTGGCTATGGTGTGGCTACTGCAACAGGTGTGATGCGCGTATTGAACAACCGCCACTGGATTAGCGACGTGCTCTCAGGTGCCGGTCTCGGTATCCTCTCCGGTGAGTTAGGCTATGCCATCTGCGACCTGCTCTTCAAGGGCAAAGGCCTGCTGCGCAACGATATCATTGGTACTCCCAGTGTCATCGATCACCCCTCGTTCTTCGAAATCTCGATGGGTATTGGTTTCGGTTCTCGTGACTTCGATTTTGAGATGAAAAAATACGGATGGTCCGAAGACCTGAACATGAAGTTCCGGGCCTCTACAGCTGTTGCTGCTGAAGGTGCTTACTTCTTCAATCCATACATCGGTGTGGGTGGCCGCCTGCGTGTGAAAAGCACACCTATCAAGGGATGGGATAAGATTGTGGATTTCGGATGGGAAGACGTAAACGATTTCTTTGATAATTTAGAGGAAAAAGAGCAGGAGGCTTTGGCCAACAATCTCGACAACATCGACTTCATCATCGAGAGTGATCACCTGACAGAATTTTCTGGCGACCTCGGTGTTTACTTCAATTTACCACTTTCCAATCGCTTTGCATTGGGCAGCAAACTGCTCATTGGTCGAAGCATCATGCAGGAACTTGCACTGGATGCTACGATATCTGGACAGCACTCTTACAAAGCTACCGATACAATGGACAAGCCTACTGGAGGCCCCTTCGATCACAAATGGGACTATTTCAAGGTGACTGGTAATAACAGTACGAAGTTCGGTACTGGTATTTCACTTACCTACGCCTACAAGCAGAATTTCTCTTGGAAAGTATTCCTCGATTACGACGTATCACGCAAGACCTACACCATGGACTATGACTTCGGAGGAATGTATGAGGGATTATTCGCTGAGGCATTCTCACAGCTGACTCCTCAACAACTCAAAGAATTCAAGGAGGAGACTTCTGCATCCCAGAGCATCAAGAAGACCATGCACTCCTTCGTGCTCGGTGCTTCGTTCGCCATTAATTTCTAAACGGTTATGGCAGAGACTAACGAGAAAACCAACGCCCAGTTTGAACAGGTGATGCAGGAATGCCGCAGTCTGTTTGATAAGAAGCTCCACGACTATGGGGCTTCATGGCGCATTCTGCGCCCACAGTCGCTCACCGACCAGTTGTTCATCAAGGCCAAGCGCATCCGCTCCTTGGAAATCAAGAAGGAGTCGCTCGTCGGCGAGGGCATCCGTCCTGAGTTCATTGCCTTAATTAATTATGGTATAGTAGGACTCATCCAACTGGCACACGGTTTCTCCGATACTGTTGACATGAAACCTCAGGAGGCTATGGCGCTCTACGACCGCTACGCCCTTGAGGCACTCGAACTGATGAAACGCAAGAACCACGACTACGACGAGGCGTGGCGGGGCATGCGCGTCAGTTCATATACAGACTTCATCCTCACCAAGATAGAACGTATCAAGGAGATAGAAAATCTCCAGGGCGACACCCTCGTCAGCGAGGGCATCGACGCCAATTACATGGACATCATCAACTATGCGGTCTTCGGGGCCATCAAGTTGAGTGAGGCACGATGAGGAAGATTTGTGTAAATATCGCCCGTCTGGTCGTCGCTGTGACGTTCATCCTCTCAGGATTTGTCAAGGCCGTCGACCCTGTGGGCACACAATACAAGATAACCGACTATCTGACGGTGCTACATCTGGGTCAGTACATCCCCGATTTCATGACCCTTACCGCCTCCGTCTTGCTGTCGGCTGCTGAGTTCTGGCTCGGCGTATGTCTGTTGTTTGCCATCCGCAGACGTGTAGTGACACGCATCATACTCGGTTGGCTCCTGATACTCACGCCGCTCACGCTATGGCTGGCCATCGCCAATCCCATCAGCGACTGCGGGTGTTTCGGTGATGCACTTGTGCTCACCAACTGGCAGACTTTCTGTAAGAATGCCGTTCTGCTGACTTGTGCGCTGCTCATTGCGTGGCATCCGCTCGATATGCTCCGCTTCGTGTCAAGGACGAACCAGTGGATAGTGATGAACTTCACAGCGCTGTTCATCCTCTTGGTATCAGGAAATTCGCTCTACGACCTGCCCTACTTCGATTTCCGTCCCTACCACGTTGGGACTGATTTGCGCAAGGGGTGGCAGCAGATGATGGATGGTGAGGATTCTCCCTACACCGACTTCTTCATCGAGCGACAAGGTGGCGACGACATTACCGATTCGCTGCTCCATCTCAAGGGCTATACCTTCCTCTTGGTATCGCCCCATCTTGAGCAGGCTGACGAGAGTCAGTTCGACAAGATTAACGAGATTTTCGAGTATGCACAAGAGCACGGCTATGCCTGGGTCGGCCTTACAGCCAGCAACGGGCAGGCCATTGAGCGCTGGCGCGTCGGGACAGGTGCGGAATACGAGTTCTGCCTCACCGACGACATCGTGCTGAAGACGATGATACGCAGCAATCCGGGGCTGATGCTGCTCCACGATGGAAAAATCATCCGCAAGTGGAGCGTCAACAAGTTGTCCGACGTAGCACAGCTCACCACCCCGCTCGAGAAGTCGGAAATTGGTCAGATGCCTTCCGACTCTGTTCCGGGCAAGATCATGCTGATCATCCTGTGGTATGTGCTGCCCCTCTTCCTACTCGCCTTGGCAGACCGTTTCTGGGCTTGGTCGAAATGGATAAAAAAGAAAGAAAAGTCAAACAAGTTATATCAAATTTTAAAACGTAAAGACATGAGAAAGAAAATTGTAGCAGGAAACTGGAAAATGAACCTGAACCTGCAAGAAGGTGTTGCTTTAGCAAAAGAACTGAACGAGGCACTCGCTGCCGACAAACCCAACTGCGGTGTAGTCATCTGCACACCGTTCATCCACCTGGCTTCTGTAGCCCAGGTCATCAATCAGGATGTCATCGGTCTCGGTGCTGAGAACTGTGCCGACAAGGAGAAGGGTGCTTTCACCGGTGAGGTTAGCGCTGAGATGGTAAAGTCAACTGGTGCACAGTATGTTATCCTCGGCCACAGCGAGCGTCGTGAGTACTACAAGGAGACTCCCGAGATTCTGAAGGAGAAGGTGCTCCTCGCCCTGAAGAACGGTCTGAAGGTTATCTTCTGCATTGGTGAGACACTGGCTGAGCGCGAGGCCAACAAGCAGAACGAGGTCGTTAAGGCCGAGCTCGAAGGCAGCGTATTCAACCTCTCTGAGGCAGACTTCCGCAACATCGTTATCGCCTACGAACCCATCTGGGCTATCGGTACCGGTAAGACAGCTACCGCTGAGCAGGCTGAGGAGATTCACGCCTACATCCGCTCTATCATTGCTGAGAAATATGGCGAGGCTGTTGCCAACGACACCAGCATCCTCTATGGTGGAAGCTGCAAGGCCAGCAACGCTCCCGAGCTGTTTGCAAAGCCCGATATCGACGGTGGCCTGATTGGTGGCGCTTCACTGAAGTGTGCCGACTTCAAGGGAATCATCGACGCTTGGAAATAATGAGCAAACTACTGTCTATCATAATACTGTGTGTTGGCGTGAGCATTCATGCCAATGCACAGTCTTATACTGAACGCGTTCAGCAGAAGCAACAGGGCAAGGGCACCGTCACCATCCATCAGAGCAAGGAGATTGACGACTTAGTGAACGACCCAACGGCAACCGGTGTACAGCCTGGCAACCCAAAGCCACAGCCTGGCAACCAAAAGCCACAGTCCGGCAGTCAGACACCTGTAGCCAACACCCAACAGCCACAGGCCAGCAATCAGCAACCTGCTGCCAGCAGTCTGACATCTGACGCTGACGGTCAGGAACCGACAACCACTGCCACCCGCAAGGTGACAGGCTATCGTGTACAGGCCTTCGCCGGAGGTAATTCACGTAAGGACCGACAGACCGCCGAACAGATTAGCCACAACATCAAGTCGCAGTTCCCCAACATCTCTGTCTATGTCCACTTCTACTCACCGCGCTGGATATGCCGTGTGGGCAACTTCCGCACCTACGAGGAAGCCCACCAGATGATGGTACGCCTCCAGAACATGGGTTACAAGCAGGCCACCGTTGTCAAGGGCAAAATAACCGTTGCATATTAATAATGTATATTGAACTATGAACTATGAATTTGAACTGAGAGACGGACTCGACGAACTGGCAGTCCACTACAAAGACATACTCGGACTGCTGGGCGAGAAGCCCGAACGCGAAGGACTGCTGAAGACACCCATGCGTGTGGCAAAGGCTATGCAGTTCCTCACCCAGGGCTACACCCAGGATGCCCACGAGGTACTCAACAGCGCCCTCTTCAAGGAAGACTACTCGCAGATGGTTATCGTCAAGGACATCGATTTCTTCTCGCTTTGCGAACACCACATGCTGCCCTTCTATGGCAAGGCCCATGTGGCATATATTCCCGACGGCTACATCACCGGACTCTCCAAGATAGCGCGTGTTGTCGATATCTTCGCCCATCGCCTACAGGTGCAGGAACGCATGACGCTCCAGATCAAGGAATGCATCGAGCAAACCCTCCATCCCCTCGGCGTCATGGTCGTCATCGAAGCCCGCCACATGTGCATGCAGATGCGTGGTGTCGAGAAACAAAACTCCATCACCACCACCAGCGACTTCAGCGGAGCCTTCAACCAGGCAAAGACCCGTCAGGAATTCATGAACCTTATTCATAGTAATGCCTAAATCTCAACGAAAAGACATCAAAGTAACAAAAACCATTAGAATCATGGAACAAGACGCAAAAAATTCTTATCGCACACAACAATCCGTGGCCCAGGAATTCTATCATAGCTGTTTGGGCAGGATTGTCATCCTCATTGCCATCCTGCTCATTCTCTTCGTGGTAGCAGTTATCACCGTACCTTCCGAAGCGAAGATGCAGAGCGAAATGATGGACGATATCCTTGAGTGCATCCACGATAACGACAGCATTAAGGGCGACGGCATCGACGACACCATCGCCAATTTTGGACGAATCTTCAGCGAAGCCGACTCTACTGAAGCCGACAAGGAACTGTTGGAGGCCTTCAACAAATACAACAAGCTCGAAATCTACCGCCACAGCTTCTACTCCACTGCCCGCCTTCGCAACAATCTCAGTGCCGAGGGTATCCGCGTGGGTGTAGGCATCTTCGGATTCGTCATACCTACTGTCAAGTACAGTGACATCATCCTCTTTGTCAGCACTTTTAAGAACTACAACAAAGAGCGACTCATCGACCCACCCTCGCAAGACGAATATGTGGGCGAGAACCCCAACATCAAGGAATACCACTATCTCGGTGATCCGGATAATTAAAAGCCTACCCCCGCCCCTCCCAAAGGGGATGGGGGTAAGTTTTAAAAAAATGGACATGCTGCCATTCATGAAGAATGCCGATGAAATAGCCGACGAAGTAGAGAATGAAATCGTCAACCAACTGCAGGGATTTGTAGAAGCAATGGATGATACCCCCCATTGAAGGCATCTAAATTAGGTACGAAATTATATAACGAAAGAGCCTTGCAAATTGAATTGCAAGGCTCTTTCATTGTAGCGGGAGGGGGACCCGAACCCTCGACCTCCGGATTATGAATCCGACGCTCTAACCAGCTGAGCTACCCCGCCATCAATTCCGATGTATTCTCGAAATCGCCTGCAAAGGTACAATAAAGTTTTCAATTACCCAAACTTTTTCCAAAAAAAACTTTGAGTTACGAATTTTTTTTGTATTTTTGCAACAAAGTAACTAACCTTGATGGGATATGCACAAAAACATTTTAAAGAAAGACTATCCGCTATCTGCGAAGTCGCCCAAGCTGGTATGGGATTTAATCAGTAATGCAGCAGGACTGCAAAAGTGGATAGCCGACGCTGTCAAACAAGAAGGCGATGAGCTCACCTTCACCTGGGGTCACCCCTGGACCGATCGCGACACTAAAGTATCGAAATTGCTCGAACTCGTAGAAAACAGTCATATCAAGATGAAATGGGACTATCAGGAAGACGACCCTGAGGCCTATTGGGAAATGCGCATCGAGAAAAACGAGTTCACGGGCAATCTCACCTTCCTCGTCACCGACTATGCCGACCCCGAGGACATCAACGACCTCAGCGACATCTGGGACGCCAACATGGAGCGTTTCCATCGCATCACAGGTTTCTTGCTATAACTATTGTTGCAAGTTAAACAGGCTCTTCTTCTGTTTGGTTGAATATTTTAATATTTCAGAAGAAGTTCATAAACATGTACCAAGACCCCTCATAATATTGACTCGAGCCAAACGATGAATTGATTCGGACCAAATGGCAAATTGACTCGAGCCAAATGATGGTGTGAATCTTGTCTTCGAATTGTAGTCAGCTAAATTGTCAAAAATTACGATCTTTCAACTAAATTAAAGAAGAACCTTTTTATGTTGGGTTTCGACCACAAATATATTGAAAAAGCGAAAAACGTGCAAGAAAAAAAGCCCAGAAAGACAAGATTACAACATTTTTCGGACAAGATTACAATATTTTTCTCTCGATTTAGATAAATTTCTCACGCTCAAGAAAACAAATTAATTCGTTTTCTCTTCGCTAAATCGAAATTTTGCACTACCTTTGGCCTGGCGGCCGAAGGTACTCACGTTCGAGAAAATCCAAATTATATTTGGTTTTCTTCTCACTAATTCGTACCTTT
>JAEEGG010001027.1_pt1 | contig 78771 bp, 44 predicted proteins | sample 9134161 | NCBI WGS metagenome assembly JAEEGG01 (sample SAMN16246543, study PRJNA631951) | gut metagenome | biome: gut microbiome; feature: rumen; material: CR-attached | host: Bos | place: Iran: Karaj | collected 2018-10
GTTTGATTGGCCTTTCACTCCTACACACACCTCATCCGGAAGCTTTTCAACGCTTATCGGTGCGGGCCTCCATCCCGTGTTACCGGGACTTCACCCTGGACATGTGTAGATCACTCGGTTTCGCGTCTACCCCGGCGTACTAAACGGCCTCTTCAGCCTCGCTTTCACTGCGGATACGTCCCTCAAGGGACTTAACCTCGCACGCCATGGTAACTCGTAGGTTCATTATGCAAAAGGCACGCCGTCACTGACATAATCAGCTCCGACCGCTTGTAGGCGACTGGTTTCAGGTACTATTTCACTCCCCTCATAGGGGTGCTTTTCACCTTTCCCTCACGGTACTGGTCCGCTATCGGTCTCTCGGGAGTATTTAGCCTTGCCGGATGGTCCCGGCAGATTCGCGCAGAATTTCTCGTGCTCCGCGTTACTCAGGATACCACTAAGCCACATTCAGCTTCGATTACGGGACTATCACCCGCTACGGTCGAACTTTCCAGAACGTTCTTCTCACTGTCTGTGTACTACGGCGTGGTCCTACTACCCCGTACATGCGTTGCCACATGTGCGGTTTGGGCTCTTCCCCGGTCGCTCGCCACTACTGGGGGAATCATTAGTTTATTTTCTCTTCCTGCAGGTACTAAGATGTTTCAGTTCCCTGCGTTCGCCTCCATACCCAAGTATGGATAATCACCCTTCAGGTGACTGGGTTGTCCCATTCGGAAATCCTCGGATCAAAGATCATTTGCATCTACCCGAGGCTTATCGCAGCTTATCACGTCCTTCATCGCCTCCGAGAGCCAAGGCATCCACCAGACGCCCTAACTTCCTTTCGCCATTCATGCCAATACATATTATACATTATCAATTATGCATTGGCATAGCTCATACTTTCAGCTGTAAATTGAGAGTTTTATTTTACTCAGTCTATTAACTTAAAGTCTTTACTTACAGTCTTGTGTGTCAATATGTCAAAGATCTCATGCCCGTTCGAATTTTCGCTGATTGGCTGACGCCGATCAGCATTCTCACAGACGCTGTGGAGAATAACGGATTCGAACCGTTGACCCCCTGCTTGCAAAGCAGGTGCTCTAGCCAGCTGAGCTAATCCCCCGGAACAGGAGCGATGAGTAGTCCCAGGCAGACTTGAACTGCCGACCTCCACATTATCAGTGTGGCGCTCTAACCAACTGAGCTATAGGACTCTGTTTGGTCAGAGGGGGTGCCTCTGCCCAGCCTCATACATTCTCTATCATGATAAACAGCGTGTAGACAAGAAGCTTTTGGGCTTCCGATCCAAACCTTGCATAACTTGCAGACAGTCGTCCTCTCCAGAAAGGAGGTGTTCCAGCCGCACCTTCCGGTACGGCTACCTTGTTACGACTTAGCCCCAATCACCGGTTTCACCCTAGGCCGACCCTCGCGGTCACGGACTTCAGGCGCCCCCGGCTTTCATGGCTTGACGGGCGGTGTGTACAAGGCCCGGGAACGTATTCACCGCGCCATGGCTGATGCGCGATTACTAGCGAATCCAGCTTCATGGGGTCGGGTTGCAGACCCCAATCCGAACTGAGGATGGCTTTTAGGATTGGATGCACATTGCCATGCACCGACTCTCTGTACCACCCATTGTAACACGTGTGTAGCCCCGGACGTAAGGGCCGTGCTGATTTGACGTCATCCCCACCTTCCTCACACCTTGCGGTGGCAGTACCGACGGAGTGCCCAGCATCACCTGATGGCAACTGTCGGAAGGGGTTGCGCTCGTTATGGCACTTAAGCCGACACCTCACGGCACGAGCTGACGACAACCATGCAGCACCTCCACAGGAGTCCCGAAGGACCTCATCATCTCTGAATCGTTCTCCTGCAGTTCAAGCCCGGGTAAGGTTCCTCGCGTATCATCGAATTAAACCACATGTTCCTCCGCTTGTGCGGGCCCCCGTCAATTCCTTTGAGTTTCACCGTTGCCGGCGTACTCCCCAGGTGGGATGCTTAACGCTTTCGCTTGGCCGCTGACAATATATCGCCAACAGCGGGCATCCATCGTTTACCGTGCGGACTACCAGGGTATCTAATCCTGTTCGATACCCGCACTTTCGAGCTTTAGCGTCAGTTAAGGACTCGTCAGCTGCCTTCGCAATCGGGGTTCTTCGTGATATCTAAGCATTTCACCGCTACACCACGAATTCCGCTGACGTCGTACTCACTCAAGAAAACCAGTTCGCGACGCAGTTCCACGGTTGAGCCGGGACATTTCACGTCACGCTTAATCTTCCGCCTGCGCTCCCTTTAAACCCAATAAATCCGGATAACGCCCGGACCTTCCGTATTACCGCGGCTGCTGGCACGGAATTAGCCGGTCCTTATTCATGCGGTACATACAAACAGGTACACGTACCTGACTTTATTCCCGCATAAAAGCAGTTTACAACCCATAGGGCAGTCATCCTGCACGCTACTTGGCTGGTTCAGGCTTACGCCCATTGACCAATATTCCTCACTGCTGCCTCCCGTAGGAGTTTGGTCCGTGTCTCAGTACCAATGTGGGGGACCTTCCTCTCAGAACCCCTACTGATCGTAGCCTCGGTGGGCCGTTACCCCGCCGACAAGCTAATCAGACGCATCCCCATCCCATAGCGATGAATCTTTGGTACAATTCAGATGTCCTCGTTGTACAACATAGAGTATTAATCCGACTTTCGCCGGGCTATCCTCTACTATGGGGAAGGTTGGATACGCGTTACTCACCCGTGCGCCGGTCGCCATCTGAAGTTGCAAGCAACCTCAATGCTGCCCCTCGACTTGCATGTGTTAAGCCTGTAGCTAGCGTTCATCCTGAGCCAGGATCAAACTCTTCATTGTAAATTTTTTATTTCTCCGAAAGAAAAAATTTACAGCTTCCGTCGTCGCTCGGAAATAATCAAGCAAGCTTGTCATCTCACTCGCTCCTAGGAACCTTTATATTCTTCAATCGACATTGTCTCTGTCCCAGAACGCTCATCCGGTAGTTTAAAAAAGAATCTTAAGAGGTTGCTTGCGCAACCTCAAATAATTGACGGTTCGTTCAATTACCCAAGTACATATTATATAAATAAGTACTCGCTTCTTGTACTACTACTTCTCTGTTTTATGTAAATCTTCTCAAAGAACGCTTTTCTTCAGTGCCTCACAAGAGCCGTCTCTCGTTTAGCGGATGCAAAGGTAGACATTATTTTCCATTCCGCCAAATATTTCATGAATTATTTTAGACTTTTTAAGAAATAAACACCGGGACTTGATTTGAGTCAAGTCCCGGAATACTATATACCTATTTATATATAATATAGAGATTACTTACTTTCTTCAGGAGCCTGTCCGATTAACTCCATGAATTCATCAAGTTTCGGCGTAATGATGATCTGGGTGCGACGGTTGCGCATCTTACCCACATCAGTCGTATTTGGCTGAAGAGGATTGTACTCACCGCGTCCACCAGCCGTCAAACGCTTAGGATCCACACCATAGTCGTTCTGCAAAGCCTGAACAACACTGCTGGCACGCAGACAAGAGAGGTCCCAGTTGTTGCGGATGTTCTCGCGAGAGATGGGCACGTTATCTGTATTACCTTCAATCAGGACATCGTAATCTTTGTAGTCCTTGATGATCTTGGCAATCTTGGAAAGAGTTTGCGAGGCACGCTTGTTTATCGTGTAAGTACCACTCTCATAAAGCATGTTATCAGCCAGCGAGATGTAAACTACACCCTTCAACACCTGAACGTCAACCTCCTTCAGTTCTTCCTTAGAGAGCGAACGGGTCAGATTGTTCGTCAACACCATATTAAGTGAGTCGCTCTTTGACTTCACCTCCACCAAGTGGCGGATGTACTGGTTCGACTCATTGATTTGATCCACCAGCTTCTCAATGCTGATATTATTCTGACTGGCATTGGTCAAGCTCTTATCCAACGAACGTTGCAAAGCGGCTGTAGAGCGCGCTTGCTGCTTCATCTGCTCTTCAAGACTCTTGGCACGTGCATTTGCTGCAGCCAGCTGCTCTTTTGCATCCATATAGTTTGCCTGCAAGGCTTTATTCTCTTCCTGGCATGCCACCAGCTCTTTCTTCGATACACAACTGGTCATCAGCAATACTGAAACCAGCGACATCATGAAAATACTTTTCTTCATCTTTTTTCTTATTAAATTAATAATTCGGTTGCAAAGTTAGTGATTAGACGGACATTTCAAGTGAAAGTGAATCGATTTTAGGTTATTTTAAGTATCTTTTGCTTTCAGACATACGTTCTAATAGAGAGGAGACTGCAAAGTTACGAAAATAATTCGGAATAAGCAAACGTAATTCATAATTTCTTTGTACCTTTGCAGGCAAAATCAGAATACAATAATTAATAAGGTATGATACGTTTCTTTCAGACCCCACAGAAAACAGTGATAGCCACAGAGGTTGATCACACACTGAGTGAACAGGAAATCAAGGAATTAAACTGGCTTTACGGCGATGCAGAGCTACTGGATGCCGAACAATTGGATGGCTACTACGTTGGTCCACGCCGTGAAATGGTGACCCCATGGTCGACGAATGCTGTCGAGATTACACAGAACATGGGTCTTAAGGGCATCAGTCGTATTGAGGAGTACTTCGCTGTAGATAACAAGGATGCCGAGCACGACGAGATGTTGCAGCGCATGTACAACGGCTTGAACCAAGACATCTTTACGATTAATATCAAGCCGGAACCCATTAAGTATGTGGATAATCTGGAGGAATATAACGAGCAGGAAGGTCTCGCCCTCAGTCCTGAGGAAATCGAGTACCTGCATGGACTGGAGAAACAGAATGGTCGCCCCCTGACTGACTCAGAGATCTTCGGTTTTGCCCAGATCAACTCGGAGCACTGTCGCCATAAGATCTTCGGTGGAACCTTTATCATTGATGGCAAAGAGATGGAGAGTTCGCTCTTTGCGATGATTAAGAAGACCACGCAGGAGAACCCCAATAAGATTCTCTCGGCTTATAAAGATAATGTAGCTTTCGCACAGGGGCCGATGGTGGAACAGTTTGCGCCAAAAGACCAAAGCACGAGCGACTACTTCCAGGTGAAGGATATCGAGAGTGTGATTTCGCTAAAAGCTGAGACACATAATTTCCCCACGACGGTTGAGCCATTCAACGGTGCTGCTACAGGTACTGGTGGTGAAATCCGCGACCGTATGGGTGGTGGTGTAGGTTCATGGCCTATCGCTGGTACTGCTGTTTATATGACAGCTTATCCCCGTTTGAAGGATGACGACAAGTTGACACGCGATTGGGAAGACATCCTGCCCGTTCGCCAGTGGCTGTATCAGACGCCAGAACAGATTCTGATCAAGGCCTCGAATGGTGCTTCTGACTTCGGCAATAAGTTCGGTCAGCCGCTGATTTGCGGTTCTGTACTCACCTTCGAGCACCAAGAGGCCAACGATACCAAGTATGCTTATGATAAGGTCATCATGCTGGCTGGTGGTGTTGGTTACGGCACCAAGCGCGACTGTCTGAAGAAGGAGCCTCAGCCAGGCAACAAGGTGGTCGTTGTTGGTGGTGATAACTATCGCATCGGACTGGGTGGTGGTTCTGTATCTTCTGTTGATACAGGTCGCTACAGCAACGGTATCGAGCTGAATGCCGTTCAGCGTGCTAACCCTGAGATGCAGAAGCGCGCCTACAACCTGGTTCGTGCCCTTTGCGAAGAGGATGTGAACCCCGTTGTGTCTATTCACGACCATGGTTCAGCTGGTCACCTCAACTGTCTTTCTGAACTTGTTGAGGAGTGTGGTGGTGAGATCGATATGACCAAGTTGCCTATCGGCGATAAGACGCTTTCAAGTAAGGAAATCATTGCTAACGAGAGTCAGGAGCGTATGGGATTGCTCATCGATGAGAAGCATATCGAACATGTACGCAAGATTGCTGAGCGCGAGCGTGCCCCACTGTATGTCGTCGGTGAGACTACAGGCGATGCCCACTTCTCGTTCAAGCAGGGCGATGGTGTGAAGCCATTCGATCTGGATGTGGCTCAGATGTTCGGTCACTCCCCCAAGACCATTATGAAAGATAATACTGTAGAGCGCCACTATCAGGATGTTACCTACAGTCAGGACAAGATAGACGAATACCTCGACCGCGTGCTCCAGTTGGAGGCTGTGGCTTGTAAGGACTGGCTCACCAACAAGGTCGACCGTTCGGTAACAGGTAAGATTGCCCGTCAGCAGTGTCAGGGTGAAATTCAGTTACCATTGAGCGACTGTGGTGTCGTAGCCCTCGACTATCGCGGCGTGAAAGGTATCGCCACAGCACTTGGTCATGCGCCTCAGGCAGGTCTGGCAAATCCTGCTGCTGGTTCTGTACTCTCTGTAGCTGAGGCGCTGACGAATATCGTTTGGGCTCCATTGGCTGAGGGAATGGATTCACTGAGCTTGAGTGCCAACTGGATGTGGCCCTGCCGCTCTCAGGAGGGTGAGGACGCCCGTCTGTATGAAGGTGTGAAAGCTCTGAGTGATTTCTGTTGCGACCTGCATATCAACGTGCCAACAGGTAAAGACTCGCTGTCTTTAAGTCAGCAGTATCCTAACGGCGAGAAGATTATCTCTCCAGGAACTGTGATTGTCAGTGCTGGTGGTGAGGTATCTGACATCAAGAAGGTGGTAAGCCCTGTCTTGGTCAACGACAAGAACGCCTCACTCTATCATATCGACTTCTCGTTTGACGAGCAGCGCCTAGGTGGTTCTGCCTTTGCCCAGAGCCTTGGTAAGGTAGGTGATGATGTGCCTACAGTGAAGAACGCTGAGTACTTCGCTGATGCCTTTATGGCTGTTCAGGATATGATTGAGAAGGGGTGGATCATGGCTGGTCACGATATCTCTGCCGGTGGTTTGATTACCACCCTACTCGAAATGTGCTTTGCCAATACAAAGGGCGGCATGCACATCAACCTGCACGATATTTGCAAGGACGGTGACATCGTGAAGGCACTCTTCGCTGAGAATCCTGGTGTCGTCATTGAGGTAAGCGACGAGTACAAGCAGGAGTTCAAGGACTTTATGGAAGATGCTGGCGTTGGCTATGCCAAGATTGGCTATCCCGTTGAGGACAGTCGCACCATTGTTGTGAAGGCTGGCGATGTGGAGAAGACCTTCGATATTGATGCTCTCCGCGACACATGGTATAAGACTTCTTACTTGCTCGATCGCAAGCAGAGCTTTAACGGCAAGGCAGCTGAGCGCTTCGCTAACTACAAAAAGCAGCCTATCGAGATGAAGTTCAATAAGGACTTCAAGGGCACGCTGGCTCAGTACGGCATCTCAGCCGACCGCCGTCAGGCATCAGGCATCAAGGCTGCCATCATCCGTGAGAAGGGTACCAATGGTGAGCGTGAAATGGCTTACTGTCTGTATCTGGCTGGTTTCGACGTGAAGGACGTGATGATGACCGACCTGATTAGTGGCCGTGAGACACTCGAGGACATCAACATGATTGTATTCTGTGGTGGCTTCTCTAACTCCGACGTACTTGGTTCGGCTAAGGGTTGGGCTGGTGCCTTCCTCTTCAATCCGAAGGCCAAGGAGGCACTGGATAAGTTCTATGCCCGCGAGGATACCCTGTCATTAGGTATCTGTAACGGTTGCCAGCTGATGGTGGAACTGGGATTAACAGGCGCAGCAGGAGCAAAAATGTTGCACAACGACTCGCATAAGTTCGAGAGTGAGTTCATCTCGTTGAGCATTCCTCAGAATAACAGCGTGATGTTCGGCTCACTGAGCGGTAATAAGCTCGGTTTGTGGGTAGCTCACGGAGAGGGTAAATTCTCTCTGCCAGAAGCAGAGAGCACGTATAACGTGATTGCCAAATATAACTATGCTGGCTATCCCGCCAATCCTAACGGCTCCGACTATAACGTAGCAGGTATCTGCTCAGCCGATGGTCGTCATCTCTGCATGATGCCACACTTGGAACGTGCCGTATTCCCATGGCAAAATGCTTGGTATCCCGCCAACCGCCGACAGGACGAGGTTACACCATGGATTGAGGCATTCGTCAATGCACGTAAATGGGTTGAGGAAAAAGTAAAAAAGTAAAAAGGTAAAAAAGTAAAGTGAACATCTATTGGGATTCGTTTAAAACCTTCTTTAAGATTGGCATATTCACCCTTGGTGGTGGATATGCCATGATACCTATGATAGAGGAAGAGGTGGTCAACAAGAAGCAATGGGTATCAAAGGACGAGATGCTCGACCTCATCGCCATCGCACAGAGTTGTCCAGGGGTCTTCGCCATCAATATCGCCACCTTCATCGGCTACAAATTAAATAAGGTACGGGGTGCCATCGCAACTACCATCGGCACGGCCCTACCTTCATTTCTGATTATCCTACTGATAGCCATGTTCTTTAGTCAGTTTAAGGACAATCCCTATGTGGCCGCTATGTTCCGAGGCATCCGTCCTGCGGTTGTTGCCCTCATCGCCGTGCCAACATTCAATCTGGCCAAGCGGGCAGAGCTCAACAAGTTTACTATTTTGATTCCTATCATTTCAGCCCTATTGATATGGCTGTTGGGTGTATCACCCATTTGGATTATCATTGCTGCTGGAATAGGTGGCTATATTTATGGGAGGATTACCGCATGATATTCTTCTGGTTATTCATCACATTCTTTGAAATCGGCCTCTTTGGATTCGGAGGCGGCTACGGCATGCTCTCCCTCATCCAACATGAGACCGTAGAACATTGGCATTGGCTCTCGTCGTCAGAGTTTACAGACATCGTCGCCATTTCACAGATGACACCCGGCCCCATCGGCATCAACTCTGCCACCTACTGCGGCTATACCGCCATTCACAACGCTGGCTATGGCCACCTCATGGCTATACTCGGTTCTGCCACCGCCACCTTCGCTCTGGTACTGCCCTCACTCATTCTAATGATACTTATCAGCATGATGTTTATGCGGTATATGCACACCCACACTGTGACAAGTGTATTCAAGGGTCTGCGTCCTGCCGTAGTAGGTCTGCTTGCTGCAGCTACCTTATTATTATGCACACGTGAAAACTTCAGCACACCTCAAGAAGACCTCTGGCAGTTCTGTATCAGTTGTTTTCTCTTCATCGCTTCGTTCTATGGTGTCAAAGTCATGAAGATCAACCCCATCCGCATGATTCTCTATTGTGCAGTAGCAGGACTGGTGCTGTTATATTAGGACACCCTCCCTTTGATTATTTCAACGGTTCAGGACCATCCAATGTCGGTATCACAGGAATGATGCGACCCTGCTTGTCGAATGTCATCTTGTCGATACACACCTCACGGTGGATGCCAGGCTCGTGGTCAATGAAGTTCTTGTTGATGCGATGATAAACGATGTACCACTCGTCTTTACCGGGAATCTGGAGCACAGAGTTATGCGCCGTCCCATATATTTTGTCCTCGGGTTTCTGTTTGATAACGAGATAATTGTTTTCGTCGATATTGATAGGACCGAGAGGCGACTTCGCTGTACCATAGCATACATGATAGTTGGGTGACCCCGTATCATCGACACTCCACATGAAGTAGTATGTACCTTTGCGATAGAACACATAAGCGCCCTCGCGGAAAGCCCATGTCAGCAGATTGCCCCCCTTCGGTGTCATGTGGGTGATGGTTTCCTTCTTCACACTGAGCATGTCGTCATTGAGTTCGGCACCAGCCATGAAACCATTGCCCCAATAGAGGTAGTACTTGCCACTCTTTGGATCTTTGAATACATCCACATCGATAGCCTGTCCGCCATGTGCCTCCTTGGGACGGTCAGCATCTGTGATGATGGGAGCGCCAGACTCGACAAACGGTCCTGTAGGACTGTCGCTCACAGCCACGCCAATCTCCTTACGGTTACTTTGGGGGTTATGTGCAGAGAAATAGAAGTAGTATTTGTAGTCTTTTCCCACTTTTTTCTCGATGATGCAGGGAGCCCACGCATTACCTGTTGCCCACTTCACCTGATCGCCTCTTACGTCGAGCATTTTGCCTTCATCTTTCCAGTCCAAAAGGTTCTCTGAGGAGAAAACGCTAAAGTCATGACCACCCCAACCAGGAGTTCCGTCGGTAGTGCTATAGATATAGTACTTCTTCGTCTTTGTGGAATAGAGGACCTCTGGGTCGGCATGGAAACCTGAGAGGATAGGCTGCTTATGATTGGGGAAAGCCTTCAACAGACGTTCCTTCTCAGCACGTGTGATGGGTATGATGGTGCCATGACGAGGCGTGAACTTGCCTTTCATCTCGGTATTCTGCACAAACGTAAAGGTCTTCAAGTCATCCGACTTGCAGAACTGATAATGTCCGTTGCCATAGCAGTCGTACATGACAATCCACGACTTACCGTCAATGGCCTTACAGACGCCAACACCCTCAACACTTTCCTTGGTCTGTTCTACGTTGCCGCCAATCATCTGCCACTTGTCTGTCAGATTCTTTGCCACAGCCTGATAGATGCCCCTACCTGACTCCTGCTTGTAAAAGAGGTGATACATCTGGTCAGCATCGTTATACACGATATCGCCGTCGATGGTAGCATTTCCGGCGTCAAAAAGCCATTGGGGCTCGCCTTCCAAATCCGTAAAATCCTTGTTGGCATACTGATAGTATATTTTATCGTAAGAACGGCGGTCACTGGTGCGCAGTGAATAAAAGACCATGTATTTGCCCGCCTTACGATCATAGATGGTCTCAGGTGCCCATACACGAATGACATTCTTCCACTTCTTCGTATAACGTGTGGGGAAGTTGATGGTGGAATGCTGCCAGTTTACCAGGTCCGTAGACTTCAGCAATACCATACCGCGATTGCTGCTCCACCCCAGACTTGAACGCATGTCCGTTACAACCATATAGAACGTTTTGCCATCCTCACAACGCAGGATGTGCGGATCACGTACACACTGTGTCAGAGCGATGGTGTCGCTCTCGATGACAGGCATACCGTCGTTCAGCGGTGTGTAATTATAGCCATCATCACTCAAGGCAAAGCAAATCTGCTCATCCTTGGGGTCATTACTATTGAAATAGGTGAACAGGTAGGCCACCATCTCGTTAGGGTCTTGCGATTCCACTGCTACCGGTTGTTTCTTTTTTTGAGCAGACACAGAAGACATTGTGGCGACTACCAAGAGTGTCGTCAGTAGAATTTTGGCAGTATTCATATTTACTTATTTATGTTTCTGATAGTACTCTACTGCACGCTGGACATTCTCCCTAACAGCATCTGAGGTAAAGGTTGCACCTGTCACGCCATCCACCTTGGGCAACGCTTTTTTCTTCTCAATCTTCATGCCCTCATACTTGGTCAGCATACCATTCTTGACTTTGGCCACATATTTGGGACCATCTTGCATCTTCAAGGGCACAACCTTAACTATCTTGTTCTTCTTGATGTACACCTCAACGGGGGTAGGTCCGGCATAGCCATCCACATCGTTAGCTAATGTCGTAGTATTCACCACATACGTACCATCCTTCTCCTTGCGCATTACCTGCTGAGCATCAGCAGTAATGAATGCTGCCATCAGCAGCAAAGTCATAACTGTCTTTATCATATTATCTACAATTTTATTCTTTTGACGCTACAAAGATAGGAAAGTTAAAACAAAACACCATCATTTTTAATGTTTTTTGTTACAAACCACCAAGATTTTCGTCTTCTTATAAATAATAATGTAACATAATGAAACGTTTTTGTGTCTTTTTCCTCATGCTGTCTGCCCTTCTAACGGCTTCAGCACAACGTAAGGTATTTATCTCCACATCGTTCCACGAACCTGCCACAGACGGTCTGCGTTTTATCTATAGCTACGACGGTTGGCAATGGAAACAGGTTGACGGCATTTGGTTACGTCCTGAGGTAGGACAACAGAAGGTGATGCGAGACCCTTCGATTATCCGTACACCTGATGGTATGTTCCACCTCGTATGGACATCCAGTTGGCGAGGTGACCGAGGCTTTGGCTACGCCTGTTCGAAGGACTTAGTACACTGGAGTAAACAGCGTTTCATCGAGGTTATGACAGACACGACAACAGTGAATGTCTGGGCGCCAGAACTCTTTTGGGACGATGTCAAACAACAGGCCATCATCGTATGGGCATCGTGTATTCCTGGCAAGTTCCCTGACGGGCAGGAGGAGCACAAGAACAATCACCGTTTATACTATACCACCACAAAAGACTTCAAGCGTTTCACTCCTGCCAAACTCATGATAGAGCCAGGCTTTTCCTGTATCGATGCTACACTGGTAAAGCGAGCCAAGAACGACTACGTGATGGTACTGAAGGATAACACCCGTCCTGAACGAGACATCAAAGTAGCCTATGCCAAATCGCCTTATGGTCCTTGGTCAAAGGCCTCTGAGCCATTTACGGGCAAAATGATGGAAGGACCTACAACGGTAAAGGTTAAGGACGGTTGGTTGATTTATTACGACCGTTACAGACTCTACGATTTTGGTGCTCACTTTACCAAGGATTTTGTAACCTTTGAAGACGTTTCCGACAAAGTCAGTGTACCCAAGTTGCACAAGCACGGCACCATCTTCGAAACTGACGAGGACATTCTTAACGGACTGCTCAATGCAAGAAAAGTGCATTACACTGGCAAGACACTGAGCAACCCCAATCGCCATGATGGAGGTTTAACGCCTGTCGTTGGCGTACATAACATTCAGATTCTGCGAGCCAATCGCGAGCATCCTTCTGAGGCCAATGGCAATGGTTGGACGTATAACCACCAGCCCATGATGGCGTATTGGCATGACCAATTCTACGTACACTACCTCTGCGACCCCAAGGACGAGCATGTGCCACCCTCGCATACGATGTATCAAACCTCGAAAGACGGCTATACGTGGAGTCATCCACAAATACTCTTCCCTGAAGTACAAGTGCCAGAGGGTTTCCAGAAGCCCAATCGTCCAGAAAAGGCTCACGACCTCATCGCTATTATGCACCAACGCGTAGGTTGGTATACCTCAAAAAGTGGACAGTTGTGGGCTCTTGGCAACTATGGTGTGGCCTTCGACAAGAAGGATGACCCCAACGACGGCAATGGTCTTGGACGTGTCATTCGTGAGATCAAGAAAGATGGCACTTTAGGGCCGATATACTTTATCTATCTAAACTCTAGTTATTCTAGATATTCTAGAGCTTCTAGAAATACTAGAGACCCCTTTCCCTACTACACCAAGGCGCCAAAGGATGTCAAGGCTGCCTGTGAAGAAATTCTGGCCAATCCACGTTATCGTATGCAGTGGGTAGAGGAGGCAGACCGCAACGATCCGTTAATTCCTTTGAACAAAGAGTATAAGGCCTATTGCGACTATACCCTACCCGACGGACAGATTGCTGCGCTTTGGAAACATGCCCTTACCTCGACCAGCGCTGACGGTGGTCTGACGTGGGCACAACCTGTCGAACGTGCCAAAGGATTTGTCAACAGCAATGCTAAAATTTGGGGACAGCGACTGACAGACGGCACCTATGCAACGATTTACAATCCATCGGAATACCGTTGGCCATTAGCCATCAGTCTTTCAAAAGACGGCTACGAATATACCACGCTGAACCTTGTACAGGGCGAAGTACCACCTATGCGCTATGGTGGCAATTACAAGAGTTACGGTCCACAATACGTTCGAGGCATTCAGGAGGGTAACGGTATTCCTAAGGACTCAGACCTATGGGTGACGTATTCGATGAACAAAGAGGATATGTGGGTGGCACATGTTCCCGTGCCTGTGCAGACTGAAGCGCATAGTCATGCTAATGGTACGGAGTTCAGAGTGGGCGAGATTTCAAATCTCGCCACCTGGAACATCTACTCCCCCGTGATGGCACCTGTAAGTCTGAACGACGGGTGGTTGACATTGAAAGATAGCGACCCCTTTGACTATGCTCGCGTGGAAAGAAAGATTCCTGCCACAAAGGAGTTGAAGGTTGCCTTTGACCTGAAGGCAGGACAAAACAATCAAGGTCTCCTGCAGATTGAGTTCTTAGATGCTCATGGAACGGCTTGCTCACGTATCGAACTTACCGATGAAGGTCAGATGCGTTGCAAGGGTGGTGCCCGCTATGGTGGTTTGGGCAAATACGAGGCCAACAAGACCTACAAGATAGAAGCTCTGCTCAGTGTTTCGAAACGTATGATAGAAGTCTATGTAGATGGCAAGAAGGCCGGTCAGCGTATGTTTTTTGCACCTGTCGAGAGCATTGAGCGCATTATGTTCCGCACAGGTTTAGAGCGCCGTTTCCCAGATATCGACACCCCTGCCGACTGGGATGGTACACTCGAGAATGCAGGAGCTACAGCCCCCATTGCCAGCTATGCTTTTGCCAATTTCAAGACTGAGAGTTTGGACGAGAATGCTACTGCCGCTTTCCTGCGCTACGACGACTACAAGCACTACGTGGACTACTTCAACACGATGGAGGACGAGAATATCGTGCAGGCCATTCCCAATGCAAAGGCGTGGGAGTGGATGACGCAGAATATTCCTCTCTTTGATTGTCCCAACAAGGACTTTGAAGAAATGTGGTATTTCCGTTGGTGGACACTCAGGAAGCATATCCGACAGACGCCCGTAGGCTATGCCATGACAGAATTCTTGGTAAAGCGCAACTATGCCGACGAGTATAACCTCATTGCCTCTGGCGTAGGCCATCATATTCATGAGAGCCGATGGCTTAGGGACACCACCTATCTCGACCAGATTATGAATACGTGGTATCGTGGCAACGAGGGAAAGCCCATGAAGAAGATTGCCAACTACTCATCATGGATGGCTCATTCACTATGGGGTCGTTATCTGGTTGACGGGCGTAAAGATTGGATTACGCAAATGCTGTCACCATTGGAATGGGAGTACAACCATTGGGAGACGACACATACTCGTGAGGGAGGCCTCTATTGGCAAGCCGACGTGCAGGATGCAATGGAGGAAACCATCAGTGGTGGACGTAAGAAGAAATACCTGCGTCCCTCTATCAATGCCTATATGTATGGCAATGCAAAGGCTATAGGAAACATTGCCCAATTGGCTGGTGACAATCTGAAAGCCGCCACCTATTTCCAAAAAGCGGCCTTTCTGAAGGAGAAGGTACATCAGAAGCTTTGGAATGAACAACAGCAATTCTTCGAGACCCATCGTATTGATTCCAGTGCCAACGTCCGTGAGGCTATCGGTTATATGCCTTGGTACACTCACATGGCGAAGGACGAGGCGAAATATGCTGTCGCTTGGTTGCAGGCAGGCGACCCACAAGGTTTTTCTGCACCTTACGGACAAACCACTGCCGAACGCCGTCATCCACAGTTCCGCACACATGGTGTTGGCAAGTGCGAGTGGGATGGTGCCGTATGGCCCTTTGCCACCAGTCAGACGCTGACCGCTATGGCCAATTTCATCAACGACTACACCACCGTGCCCAGCGGTTTAGCCGCTGGGGCCCTTGATTCCCTCTATTTCGCAGAACTTGAAAAATATATGCAAAGCCAACATATGCGCGGCAAGCCCTATATTGGTGAATACCTCGACGAGACGACGGGCTATTGGCTGAAGGGCGACCAAGAGCGCTCACGCTATTACAACCACTCTACTTGGAACGACCTCATCATCACTGGTCTTTGTGGCTTGCGTCCTCGTGCCGACCAGACCTTAGAGGTTAACCCATTATTGCCCAAGGACAAGTGGTCCTATTTCTGCCTCGACAACGTGCTATATCACGGTCATAACCTTACCATCGTATGGGACAAGGACGGTTCACACTATCATGCAGGCAAAGGCTTGCGCATATACGTTGACGGCCTGCTGAAGGGACAGCGTAACGACATAGGTAAACTTATACTCAACAATGCCCTATGAAACGACTCGGATTATTACTTTTTCACCTTTTTACCTTTTTACCTTTAACCTTCGCACAGGGCTATTTTGACGAGGCTCAGTGGATTGGTGCTATCACACGCAAGGATGCCAAGATACCCACAGGCCGTTTGTGTTCTGGCAATGTCATCAAACAGACCAAGGCTGAGTGGGACAAGGCCGACCCGCTGTCTCGTCGCAGCATCATCCTACGCCGTTCATTTAAGCCCTATAAAGCCGTAAAACATGCCGAGTTGCGCATCTGCGGCTTAGGTTTCTACGAGGCTACCATCAATGGACAGAAGGTGGGGACATCGGAGTTTGCCCCCACCTGGAGTGATTACGACAAGACTGTGTTCTTCAATGTCTATGACGTCACTCAGCATATTCGACAAGGCGACAATGAGTTGCGCGTATTGTTAGGCAATGGCTTTTACAACGAACAAGGCGGCAGATATGTTAAGTTGAAGGTCTCTTTCGGTCCACCCACTCTGCTCTATTTCCTCTACATCACTTACGAGGACGGTCTGCGCGAGCGCGTCTATAGCGACTGCAAGTGGCAGTGGACGGAGAGTCCCATCACCTTCAACAGTATCTATGGTGGTGAGGATTATGACGCTCGGTTGGAACCCATCACTGCCTTAGGTAGCAAAATATGGAAACCCGTAGTCATCATGGAAGGCCCTGACGGTCGCTTGCGTCCTCAGATTGCCCATTCCACGAAAATCATGGAGCGATTTCCTGTAAAGCAGACGCTTCGCAAGGATTCCATCCTTGTGCTCGACATGGGGCAGAACTTAGCGGGCTATCCAGAAATTACCGTTCAGGGCGAATCAGGTCAGCGCATCAAAATCACTCCTGGCGAAACGTTGGACAAAGACGGACTGGTGAATCAGCGTCAGACGGGTCGTCCCCATTACTATACCTACACCCTAAAAGGCTACATAGAGAAAGGGCCCAATGGCCAGTTGTCTGTTGTCAAGGAGACGTGGCATCCGCGCTTCTCGTACTACTCGTTCCGTTATCTTCAGATTGAGGGCGACATTGACGTCCTGAAGAAGGTGGAGTCGTGCTTCATCTATAATTCTGCACCACGCACGGGTTCGTTCGAATGTTCGAACGAACGCATCAACAAGACCCACCAGATCATTGATCGTGCCATCCGCAGCAACTGGCAAGCCGTATGGACAGACTGTCCCTCACGCGAAAAGCTTGGCTGGTTAGAACAAGACTGGCTGAACGGTGAAGCACTTGTGTATAACTACGACGCACGCTACATGATAGAACAGACCATGCAGAACATTGTGGACGCACAGCACGAAGACGGCTCCATGCCTGAGATAGCTCCAGAATACACGCAATTTACGGGTCCATACACAGAACCCTTCCGTGAGTCACCAGAATGGGGCGGTGCCATGATTGCTCTGCCCATGCTTTACTGGCAGCACTATGGCGACCTTAGTTTGGCTGACAAGCACTACGACGCTATGAAGCGCTATTTGGCCTATCTGAGCTCGAAGGATTCATGCTTCATTCTGAAGATGGGTTTGGGCGACTGGTATGACTATGGCAAGGGTAAGGCTGGTTTCTCGAAGAACACGCCCATGCCCCTCGTGTCGACAGCCCACTACTATCAATGGATGTGTTATATGTACGTGCTGGCCAGACATTTAGGGCATAAGCAAGATGCCGAGTTGTTTAATCTGCGAGCCGATAGCATCCGTCACGCCTTCAATCGTACGTTCTACGATGCCAAACGCAAGACCTACGCAACTGGCAGTCAGTGCGCTTTGTCGTTGGCACTCTATCTGAAGCTGGTACCTAAGGGCGACTATCAGGCTGTGCTCCAAAACCTCATCAAGGACATCAAGGCGCACGGCACTCGTCTGACAACAGGCGACGTGGGCAACCGTTACCTTTTCACCGTGTTGGCTCAGAACAATCAGCGCGAACTGCTTTACAAGATGCTGAACCACGACGACGTGCCAGGTTACGGCTATCAAATCAAGAAGGGTCACACCACGCTGACCGAACAATGGAATCCCGATCTTGGAGCCTCGATGAACCACTTCATGATGGCCCATATCGAAAACCTCCTGATTCCCGACCTTTTGGGCATTCGGCGCTCAGGCGAGCTCATTGAGATTGAGCCCCATCCCGTTGGCGACCTGACGTGGTGCAAGGGTTCAACGATGAGTGCTTTTGGCGAGGTGAAGGTGTCGTGGAAGATAGAGAACGGTGCCTTTCTGCTCGACGTCGATATTCCTAAAGACGGCTTCGCAGATGTCTATCTCCCTTGGAGCGGGAAAGCGGAAAGCGTAGGTGAGGGCCATCACCACTTCGAGGACCCAATGCCTGTGCCGTCCAAACCTGTAAAACCCACTAAAACTAATAATAAGAAACAAATCAAGAAAAAGTAGTATGGAAACAACATTCAAAAGACCCCTGAGCGGTATTATTCCACCGCTGGTAACACCATTGAAAAACAACGAGACCCTCGACGTTGAGAGCCTCGAACGACTGATAGAGCACTTGATAGAAGGTGGTGTACACGGACTCTTCGTGTTAGGAACGACAGGTGAGGAACAAAGCCTCTCGTACGATGTGCGCAAGCAAATGATAAAGGAGTCGTGCCGCATCAATCGCGGACGTCTGCCCCTGCTTGCTTGTATTACGGATACGAGTATTGAGGAGAGCATCCGTCTGGCTCGTAAGGCTGCCGATTATGGTGCCGATGGTGTGGTATCTGCCCCACCCTACTACTTCGCTACAGGTCAGCCTGAATTGGCTCAGTTCTACGAAGAGTTGGTGCCCCAGCTGCCCCTCCCCGTGTTCTTATACAATATGCCCTCACACGTCAAGGTGAATTTTGCACCCGATACGGTAAAACGTCTGGCCGAGATGGAACAGGTGGTAGGTTTCAAGGACTCCTCGGCCAATGCCGTCTATTTCCAGAGTGTCATGTACAAGGTGCAACACCGCAAGGACTTTGCCATGTTGGTAGGTCCTGAGGAGATTACGGGCGAGTGTGTGCTGCTGGGTGCACAAGGTGGCATCAATGGTGGTGCCAATATGTTCCCTGAGCTCTACGTGGCCATGTATGAGGCAGCTTCAGCTCGTGACATCAACCGCGTGCTCGACCTGCAACAACTCATTATGCAGATTTCCACCACTATATATACCGTTGGCAAGCACGGCTCCAGCTACCTCAAGGGCTTGAAGTGTGCATTGTCCATCCTTGGCATCATCAACGACGACTTCGTAGCCTCGCCGTTCTATAAGTTCGAGGCGCCTGAAAGAGAAAAAATACACGCAGCACTCGACGCACTACCCATTAAGAACGGCAAACTATGCATCTGATTGATTTCATCGTCTTTATTGCTTTTACACTGGGCGTCGTCGTGTTCGGCTGTTCCTTCTTCAAGAAGGGCAGCAGTGCTGAAGAGTTCACCTCCGCAGGCCACTCGATTCCTGGTTGGGTGGTGGGCATGAGCATCTTTGCCACCTACGTATCGAGCATCTCGTACATCGGCTATCCAGGCAAAGCCTTTGCTGCCGACTGGAACGCCTTTGTATTCTCGCTGTCGATACCCATTGCGAGCTACTTCGCCGCCAAGTATTTCGTGCCGTTCTACAGGCATTCAGGCTCCGTATCGGCCTATACCTTCTTGGAGGAGAAGTTTGGTTCGTGGGCCCGCTTGTATGCCTCTGCCTGCTACCTGCTGACGCAGATTGCGCGTATGGGTTCCATACTCTATCTGCTGGCCGTACCCATGTATATCCTGATGGGTTGGGACATGCATACCGTCATCATACTGACGTCCATTGGCATCATTATCTATTCCATGATGGGCGGCTTAAAGGCCGTCATCTGGGCTGACGCCATTCAGGGATTGATTCTCATTGGTGGTGCCGTGCTATGTCTGGCCATCTTGATGTTCTCAATGCCCGAAGGTCCTATGCAGACCTTTGAACTGGCCATCAACAGCCCTGAGGGTAACAAGTTCTCGTTGGGTGCCTTTACGTCCGATTTGACCACATCGACCTTTTGGGTGTGCCTCGTCTATGGCATTTTTATCAATCTGCAGAACTACGGTATCGACCAGAACTATGTGCAGCGCTACCATGCGGCAAAGACCGACAAGGATGCGAAGTTCTCAGCGCTCTTTGGCGGTTATCTCTTCATCCCCGTTTCTGCCCTCTTCTTCCTCATTGGCTCTGCGCTCTACTCGTACTATCAGGCTGGTGTGGCCCCCTTGCCTGAAGAAATCCAGGCCAAGCCCGACTATGTGTTTCCGTATTTCATCGTCAATAGTCTGCCCGTAGGTCTTCGCGGCTTGCTCATTGCCTCGATTTTCGCTGCAGGCATGAGCACCGTCTCAACGTCTGTCACGAGTGCCGCTACGATTATCTTGACCGACTACGTGCGTCCGTTCTTCCTGAAAGCACGCTACGTTACTGACCGGATAAGACATCACGACCCTGCCGACCATCACAAGCACCAAAAACTCGAACTCGCCATTGTCCGTTTCTCCAGCTTTGGCGTAGGTATGTTAGGTGCCTGTGTGGCCATTGCCATGCTCTCAGTAGAAAGCATCATTGATGCCTGGTGGACGCTCAGCTCGATATTCAGCGGAGGTATGCTCGGTTTGTTCCTCTTAGGTTGCATTCCCCAGAAGATAAACCGCCTCGCTGCACTCTTAGGCTGTATTGCCGGTATTATGGTCATTGCGTGGATATCGTTGGCCTCTATGTGGAACCTACCGGGCCCTCATCTGCACCCCTATCTGGCCATCGTTCTCGGCACATCAGTCATCTTCTTGGTCGGCTTTTTAGCCACATTTTTGGTACAGGGCATCAGGAAATAGGAGAAAATACACGCTAAAATGCAAAAAAAAGGCAAAAAGTCTTGCAGATTACGAAATTATTCCTATATTTGCATCTGAAATATACTTTTATTCACTTAAAACAAAAAAAACTATGAAGAAAATTATGATGATCGCAGTGATGGCCGTTATGTGTCTGACTGCAAGTGCTCAGAATCATCGTCGCGATGGTGGTGCAATTACTGTTCAACCTATGATTGGTCTCTCGGTAGGTACATGGAGAGGTGAGACTTCTGGAACCACAAGTACAAGTAACGACGCTCGCGTGGGTCTCGCTATTGGTGCTGAGGGTGAGTATTACACCAACACAGACTGGCTTTCTATCTCTGCAGCCGTGAAATATGAGCAGTTGGGTTGGAAGTTCAAGGATGTAGATGCTGCTAAGGTTGACTACATCAACATCCCTGTCATGGCCAATTTCTATGTCGCTAAGGGTTTTGCCCTGAAGGTTGGTTTGCAGCCTGGTTTCCTGGTAAATGCAAAGCAGGGCAGCGTTGACTTCAAGGATAGATGCAAGACCTTCAACTTAGCAATTCCCGTTGGCCTCTCTTATGAGTTCAAAAACGGCATCACCCTCGATCTCCGTGGAGGCTACTCGCTAACCAGACTTGACAAGAATGGTGGCAGCGATTATAAGGACTATTGCGACGGCGGTTCTCTGACCATCGGCTACAAGTTCGCTGTAAAGTAAAAACATGAACAGTATAAAAGAGCTGAAGTTTCGCCCGCTGATTTATATCGGAGGAGGCATTCTGGCCGTATTGATATTCTTCGCCATGTGTTGTACAGTGGTCGACTCAGGCGAGGTAGGCATTCGGTTCCACAAATGGTCGCTCAACGAGCAGGACTACGGTGGTGTCGAGGGTACGTGTAAGGGATGGGTATTCTATAACCCCATCACCACCAATGTATTCACCTACCCTACGTTCACCCAGCGTAAGCAGTACGAGACGTTCTCCGTGAACGCCAAGGACGCCTCGCTTTTCGAGATGGACCCCACCATTGCCTATCGCATCAATCCTGACAAGGCCTGCGACATCTTTACGAAATACCGTGTGGGTGTGAAGGAATTGGAAGAAGGCTACATCCGTACCTGCATCTACGAAGCATATCGTACCTGTGCCAACCAGTACACCTCCGACTCGCTGATGTCCAACCGTGCCAACTTCGAGCGCGACGTTCGCAGTCGTCTGGAAAAGTCACTGATGGCCGAAGGATTCCTGGTAGAAGAGTTCACGTCGAAGATTACACCTCCTTCGTCGCTGCTCTCGATGATTGACGCCAAGAACACCGCCATTCAGTCGGCCCTAAAGGCTGAAAACGAGGTAAAGGAGGCCGAAGCTAACGCCAAGATTGCCGTTGCCAAAGCAGAGGGTAACGCCAAGGCCATGAAGATTAAGGCCGACGCAGAAGCCTACTACAACCGTACTATCGCAGCCTCCCTCTCGCCCATGATTGTCCAGGAGGACATGATTGAGAAGTGGGACGGCAAGATGCCTCAGATTATGACGGGCAACGGTGGTATGATGATGGATATCTCGAAGATTGTAGGCGGGAAGTAAGCAAACAGCTCTTGGGAAGTAAGCAATCAATCCTTGGGAAGTAAGCGAACAGCTTACTTCCTTTAAGTTTGTAGCCAGCGGAAAGCATGGCAAGTGTGACAATCTGGGGAATTATACGTCCTTATATTAAAAAATAATGTATGAAGAAGAGTGTACATAGCTTTTGGTTGCTGGTAATCGGCAGTATGTGGCTGTTGACGGCTTGTTCGATAGAAGACAATCCGATAGCTGACCCTGTCTATTCTGTTGAGGAAGCGTTCTATGCGGAGCGTTTGGTACCCGTTGTTGACCCGCATGGCACTGCGCAGGGTACGGTAAGGCTGCGTTTCTACGACGATATGCCTAACGTGGCATACGTCAGCATCAGCGAGTTTCAGCGCATCATGTATCCTGGTACGACGGTGCAAGTGGTGAAGACGGGTACAAGCCAATATGCGCTGACCAGTCCGTGTGGAACGGCAATAGTGGACACACAGAAAGACACCTTCGAAAGTGATGACTACGAGGCTTTTACAAACATGATGGGAATGGTGCAGCCAGGTATGCCAAACACGATGTACGATGCCCTGCCCATGATACGTTGGAAATCATTGGAGGTTGTGCCTAAGCAGGTACACGTCGTACTGGACTATGGGAAATACGGCATTGACCTGAGGGCCGATAACGAAGGAGTCTATTTCCCGTTCGCTACCGTCAGCGACCTATATGTCGATGGTTACATGCACATGGCTGACTTCAACGGCGAAACGGTGATGGTGGCTCCCAACGGTGCCTACAGTCTGAATGACGGCTACCCTGACTTTTTCATCGCACCTATTCTCAAAGAGACACGTACGGCAGATATGGTTGAATACAGCTATAAGAACCTCAGCTTCACCATGACCAACTTCTTCGGCTATCCAGGACGTACGCTGCTGGAGAACAAGGGCTTGCGTGAGAAAGGCATGGATATAGCGTTGCAGGACTACGGCAAGGCTGGACAGATGACACGCGAGTTGCTGCAGTCGGAGAATATGTACGACTATATCGCCGGTACTGCTACGTTGGGCTGTCTGCTCAACGATGGCGGACATACCTATACGGACGTGACGACGATTAGTAAGATAGATAGGAAATCGGAGTTCTGGAGCACCCTGAGCAATGTCAAGACTGCCAAATTGGAAGAGTTTTACGCCTATTGTCCTGAATATGCCGACGTCAAGAAAGTGTTAGACGACAGAAGAGCGATTTTTCCCGTTCTGAACGAGGCACGTAAGGCAAAGATGGGCGACAGCGTTAAATACTATAAGGAAGGCTCGACGGCCTACTGTTGGTTCGACAGTTTTTTGTGCGACGACTCGGGCTGGCAAAAGTTCTACAAAGGTGAAGGTCCCAAGCCTACCATCAAAGACTATCCCAACGACTGGCTGATAGCATTGGTTGACGCATTGGAGAAAGCTGAGAACGACCCCGAGGTGAAGAATTTCGTGCTCGACATATCGACAAACGGAGGCGGTTCGACAGATGTAGTGGCATTCGTTACCTCCATCTTCTGCAATAAGGCCGATATTCTCTATGAGAACTCGCTGACAGGCCAGCGTATGAAGTGCTCGTACGACGTAGATCGCAACCTGGACGGCAAGTTTGATGCTCAGGATGCTGAGGTAAAGTATCACCTGAACTTTGCCGTGTTAACATCTTCGTACAGCTACTCGTGCGCTAATATTCTGCCTGCCCTGCTGAAGGACTACGGCATCCCCATTATCGGCAAGCGGTCAGGCGGCGGTTCGTGCTGTGTGCTCTTCAACCCCTCGGCTGAAGGTTTCGGCTATCGCTACTCGACCCACAGGGGCCGTTCTATTAATGCGAAGGGCGTGAACATCGACTCTGGTATTGAGCCTGATTACGAACTGGACATCAACGACTTCTTTAATGTGCAGAAGGTTGGACAACTCGTAGAGAAGTACTATCAAAAGTAATAAACAAACTAAAGCATTTCAAAAAAAAGTATGAAAACAAACTATCCAAAGATTGGTATCCGTCCGACGATTGACGGTCGTCAGGGCGGCATTCGCGAAGGTCTGGAAGAGAAGACCATGAATCTGGCTAAGGCCGTAAAAGCACTCATTGAACAGAATCTGAAGAATGGTGACGGCAGTCCTGTAGAATGCGTTATCAGCCATACGACGATTGGACGTGTGGGTGAGAGTGCCGCTTGTGCCGAACAATTCGAGCGTGAAGGCGTTGGCTCTACCATTACCGTCACCTCCTGCTGGTGCTACGGCTCAGAGACAATGGACATGAATCCTTATTATCCCAAGGCTGTCTGGGGCTTTAACGGTACGGAGCGTCCAGGAGCTGTTTACTTGGCTGCCGTTCTTGCTGCTCACGCCCAGAAGGGGCTACCCGCCTACGGCATCTATGGTCACGATGTGCAGGACCTCGATGATAATACCATTCCTGAGGATGTGGCCGAGAAGATTTTGCGCTTTGCCCGTGCCGCCCAGGCTGTGGCTACGATGAAGGGTAAAAGTTACCTGTCATTAGGCAACACCTGTATGGGTATTGCTGGCTCTATTGTCAATGCCGACTTCCTACAACAGTACCTTGGTATGCGTACAGAGTATGTGTCACTGGTAGAAATTCTGCGTCGCGTCGATTTCGGCATCTACGACAAGGAGGAGTTCGCAAAGGCAATGGCTTGGGTAGAAAAGTACTGCAAACCTCAGGAGGGTCACGACTATAACGAGGACCGCCCACTTTTCCCTGGTGTACCTATGACCACCTTCAATGGTAAAGGCAAGGGTAAGAACCGCCAGGAGAAGGACGAGGACTGGGAGTTTACCGTGAAGTGTATGATGATTATCCGTGACCTGATGCAAGGCAGCGAGAAACTGGGCGGAATGGGCTACAAGGAAGAAGCCATCGGACATAACGCTATTGTCGCTGGTGTGCAGGGACAGCGCCAGTGGACGGACTACAAGCCCAACTTCGACTTCCCTGAGTCAATGATGTGTACAAGCTTCGACTGGAACGGACCTCGTGAGGCTTATACGTTGGCTACTGAAAACGACTTCCTAAATGGTATGTCGATGCTCTTCGGCCATCTGTTAACCAATCGTGGCGTGATGTTCTCAGACATCCGTACTTATTGGAGTCCAGAAGCTGTGAAACGCGTAACTGGTACTGACTTGAGTGGCGCTGCCGCTGGTGGTTTCATCCACCTCATCAACAGCGGAGCCACAACCCTCGATGCTACAGGCGCCATGAGCGACAAGGACGGCAAGCCCACCATCAAGCCCTTCTGGGAAATGAACAACGACGACGTAGAGGCTTGTCTGAAGGCAACCTCATGGATGCCTGCCGACCGCGACTACTTCCGCGGTGGCGGTTATAGCTCACACTTCGTCACAAAAGGCGGTATGCCTATGACGATGCTGCGTCTGAACCTTGTGGCAGGCTTAGGCCCTGTATTACAACTCGCTGAAGGCTGGACAGTGGAACTCGACCCCAAAACCCACGACATCCTTGACAAGCGTACCGACCCCACTTGGCCAACGACCTGGTTTGCCCCACGTCTCGACCCAACGAAAGACGCCTTCAAAGATGTCTACTCTGTTATGAACAACTGGGGTGCCAATCACGGCGCCATCTGTTACGGACACGTGGGTGCCGACCTGATTACCCTTTGCGCTATGCTGCGCATCCCTGTCTGTATGCACAATATCGCCGATAAGGACATCTTCCGTCCTTCGTGCTGGAACGCATTCGGTATGGACAAAGAAGGCGCCGACTATCGTGCCTGCGCCAACTTTGGTCCTATCTACAAATAAGGGTATTCACTTTTACCTTAGAAGGAGAAGTCTATCGACTTCAAGTCCTCATCCCTTGACGACGTGCCGTAGAGTATCTGGTATTTGCCAGGCTTTACGGCAAGTTCGTCTATCATCTCGTCGTAGTATTCAAAGGCTTCGCTGTCGAGGGTAATGACGGCGTTCTTGGTCTCACCAGCCTTTAACGACAGTTTCTGGAATCCCTTCAGCGCCTTGATGGGTGCACCAGCATCATTCAGTCGCTTCACATACACCTGAACGGTCTCCGTTCCCTCGCGCTTGCCCGTATTCTTCACAGGAACCGTCAGCGTCACCTTGGGAAGTACGCTCTTGGCTTTCTGCTTGGGGCTCGTCATCTTCGCCTTGCCCACGCTGAACGTCGTATAGCTCAGTCCATAGCCGAAGGCATACTGGGGCAGACCCGTAAAGTAGCGATAGGTGCGGTTCTTCATCGAGTAGTCGAGGAAATCGGGCAGGTCGTCGTTCGAGCGATAGAACGTTACAGGGAGTTTTCCGCCAGGATTATAATCGCCAAACAGCACCTCAGCCAATGCCTTGGCACCGCCCTGACCAGGATACCACGCCTGCAGCAATGCGTCGTAGCGTCCATCCACACTTCCAAAGGCGATAGCCGAACCAGAGCAGTTGACAAACACTACAGGACGACCCGTCTGGTGCATCGCTGTCACCAGCATCTGCTGCACCTTCGGCAGTTCAATATCCTGTTTGTCACCACCCTCGCCTTCCATACGTGCTGAGATGCCACCAATGATGATGATGGCGTCGGCCTGTTTCACCTCATTGGCGAGGTTTGTGAAGTCCACGAGCTTGCGTTCACAAATGTCACCACGCAACATAGCAAACTGTCCGTTGCCGTGCTTGTATTCTATCGTGACATCGTAGGTCTTGCCAGCCTCAACGGGGAACGACTTATACTCTACACGACGTCCGAAGCCGAAGCCACGACGGCGACCACCGCCCTTATTCTCTTCGACAATCTCGCCATTCACCTTCAAGATGTAGCCATTGTCTGTCGAGAGCGTATATTTCATCTCACCTGTGAAGGTCGATGTGTACTGACCACTGACGCGAACGCTGAGTTCTTCCTTGCTGACACCCTGAGCAAAGCCCCAGGCACCAAAGGTAGAGAAGTTCAGCTCTTTATGGTATTCCGTTTTGGCTGGATCGCCAGCTAATTCCTTATTATTATAAAAGTCCACCTTCACGCCCTTGCCGTCGTTGAAGTCCTGCAAGTGGTGAATAGTAGAATATTCGTCGTTCAGTTCGCAAGCCTTCTGATAGATAATTTTGGCACCAGGGACGGCAGCCTTGATGCCTTCAAGCAAAGAGTGCTGATGTTCCTTAGTGGGTGTACCACCGTAGTTACCATTCAACAGTTCCACATCGTCAGCATTAGGACCAACGATGGCCAGCGTCTTGATGTCCTTGGAAAGTGGCAGGATGCCTTTATTTTCCAACAGCACCATTGACTCACGAGCAGCTTGGGTGGCAAGAGCATCATGTTTCTCACAGGAGATTGTTGAAGACGGAATCTTCGACCACGGGAGGCTCTCAGCTGGGTCGAACATACCCAATTCGAAACGTCCCATCAGCGTCTTGCGCAGATGCTGGTCGAGGTCACTCTCCTTAATCAATCCTTTCTTCAGACCATCCGTCAGATTCATCATCACCTTACCACACTCGAGGTCTGTACCGTTCAGTACGGCGTCAACGGTAGCCGACAAGGGGTCTTTGTGGGTCTCGTGCTGACCTTTGTTATAGAAGTTGTTGATAGCGTCGCAGTCAGTCACCACCAGTGCGTCGTAACCCCACTTGTTGCGCAGAATGTCTATCAACAGGCGGTCGGACGAGCAGCAGGGCTTACCCTCGAAACGCTGATAGGCACACATCACCTCGCGGACGTCACCCTTCTTGACCAATGCCTTGAAGGCTGGCAGATAGGTTTCCCACAGGTCACGGTTCGTAGGCTCGACGTTCATCGAATGGCGCAAAGGCTCAGGACCGCTGTGTACAGCGTAGTGCTTGGCACAGGCGTGGGTCTTGTAGTACTTCTTGCCATTGAGTGTGATGGGTTCCTGCATACCCAAGACGGTTTGGACACCCAAGACGGCATTCAGATAAGGATCCTCGCCACACGTTTCCTGACCACGACCCCAACGCGGATCGCGGAAGATGTTGACGTTAGGACACCAGAACGTCAGCTCAGGATTGCCTGGATAGTAGGTTACTCCCATGGGTACATTGTACAACTTCGAGTCGTTGTGGTCAGTACGGTTCCAGTTGGCTCGCGCCTCGTCAGACACCTGCGAGAAGACGTCGAAGACCAATTGCGCATTGAAGGCAGCAGCCATACCAATGGGTTGGGGATAGACCGTATAGCCGCCCTGACGTACACCGTGACAAGCCTCGCTCCACCAGTTGTAGCTGGGAATGCCCAAGCGGTCTATCGAAATAGACTTGTTCATCATCAACCCCACCTTTTCTTCTGGGGTCAACATACCCAGCAGACTCTCCATGCGTTCCGTCATCGGAAGCTGGGTGTTCTGCCACTTGTAATTAGTTTGCGCATTGGCGCTCAACATGCTCATAACGAGAGCAATGAATGTGATAAAGTTTCGTTTCATTGTTGTTGGTTTAGGATTTATGGGGGCAAAGGTACGAAAAAAAACATGAATTACCATGAATTGAGCATGAATTTTTCAGAAACGAAGGACTGACGACAAAACGAAACGTCATGAGTCTTAATAATGTATGAAGAAGTTGATGTTTTTCCTATGCGCCTTCCTGCCGATAGTGGCTGGTGCACAGACATTTGAGACGCGATACGAACGTTCGGTTAGCGACCTGATGAAGGACGTTGCCAAGCGTTTTGGTGTGAAGTTCAAGTTCGACAGCAACGTCGACACGGTGGGCAAGCGTCTAACGTATGCCGACTTCCGCGTGCGTCCGTATTCGCTGGAGATGACGCTCGACAACATCTGCAAGCACTACGACTGGAACTGGTGGAAGCAGAGTGGCAACACGTATAAAATCAAGTTATACGAATATCCGCGTCGGCATGAGCAGGAGGGCAAGATGATGCTCGACTGGCTGTCGTCGAAATATCATAATAAGGAACAATGGGAGGCCCGTCGCGACTCGCTTCGTCGTGAGGTTCGCCAGCGTTTGGAGCTCGACGCCTTCCTGGATTCGTGCGTCATGAAAACCGCTGGAAAACCAGCGGGCACAAAGGAACGCCCCGTCATCCTGTCGAAGGTCCGCAAGCACGATGGCTACACCACCCAGAACATCTGCATCGAACTGACGCCAGGCCAGCACCTCTTTGGCACCATCTATGCCTCGCTCAAGAAGGGCAAACACGCTCTTATCGTTTGTCCAGACGGCCATTGGCCTTATCGTTATCGCAAGGACGAACAACAACGCTTAGGCACCTTGGCTCGTATGGGTGCCGTCTGTGTCGACTTCGACCTCTATGGTTGGGGCGAAAGTGAGAAGGAGGTAGGTGAGGCAGCGCATCACACCAGTCGTGCCCACGTCTATCAGGCCGCTTGTGGCTATATCCTGCTCGACTGGATGCTCAAAAACCGTAAGGATATCGACCCTGAGCGCGTTGGCGTGATGGGCGGCTCAGGTGGCGGTACGCATACCGTCCTGCTGTCACTATTAGACGAGCGCGTCACAGCCTCAGCGCCTGTCGTTCATCTGGCCTCGCACTTCGATGGCGGTTGTCCCTGCGAGAGCGGTAAACCCGTTCAGCTCGCCGCTGGAGGCACCTGTGAACCTGAACTTGCTGCCGTCATGGCTCCCAAGCCCATGCTCATCGTCAGCGACGGTGGTGACTGGACCAGCTCCGTTCCAACCCTTGAATTCCCTTATCTGCAACGCATCTATGGTTTCTACGATGCTAAGGACAAGGTGCGCAACGTCCACCTGCCCAACGAACGTCACGACTTCAAGGAGAACAAGCGTCAGGCCGTCTACGACTTCTTCATCGACGTCTTTGGCCTCGACCGCTCCATGCTCGACGAGAGCAAAGTCACTATCGAGCCAGACGAAGCCCTCAAGTCGTTGTATAGATAATGAAGCGAGTTTGTAGGATTACTTGGGTTATCGTTTGGATTGTAGCTGTGCTGCTTGTCGTCTTGACTGGCGCCAGTTTCTATATGCTTGACTATTCGCTCAGTCCTGACCCTACACGGGAGAATACGGATTCGTGCTATCGGCAGCTCTATGAGGACTATCCTGAGACTGTGGAGTGGATAGACAGTCTGCGACGAAAGGATGCCCTGCGCGATACATTCCTAACGATGGCAAGCGGAGAGCGCCATCATGCCTATTATGTTAATAAAGGTAGCCAGAGAACGGCATTTGTCATTCACGGCTGGCGCGACCAAGCTATCAAGTTCTTCTGTCTGGGACGGATGTACGAACGCGAATTGGGTTACAACATCGTGATGCCCGACTTGCACGCCAGCGGAAAGAGTGAGGGCGAGGCCATCGGCATGGGCTGGAATGACAGGCTGGACGTGATGCAATGGATACAGACCTTCCAGACTGATACAATGGTGGTACATGGCGTTTCAATGGGAGCTGCCACAACCATGATGCTGTCGTCAATGCAGATGCCGAAAGGTATCAAAGACATCCGATTCATCGAAGACTGCGGCTATACCAGTGTATGGGACGAGTTTGCCGGACAGTTAAAAGAGCAGTTCGGATTGCCTGCTTTTCCCTTGCTATATACCTCGAGTCTGCTCTGCCGACTGCGTTATGGCTGGAGCTTCGGCGAGGCATCGGCAATGAACGAGGTAGCCAAATGCCCCTACCCGATGCTGTTTATTCATGGTGACAAGGACACCTTCGTACCCACAAAGATGGTTTATCGGCTTTATGATGCCAAGCCCGAGCCTAAGGCGCTGTGGGTTGTATCAGGTGTTGATCATGCCCTGTCATACAAGACACATCAGGCGGAATATACTGTAAAGGTACACGACTTCTTGGAGCATTTGGGCCATTAAATGGTTAAAAAGTGGAAAGGTATTGATGATTTTTAGGTAAATGGAAAGATAATTCAAATAAAATGTGTTATCTTTGCACCTGATGAAACGAACAATGTAGAATCATTAAACAAGCTATCTAATTATGAAGAATTTGAAATATATGATGCTCGCCGCCATCCTGATGCTATGCGGTACAGCAGCGGTGACAACATCGTGCAGTAGCAATGATGACACCCCAGTGGGGCCTGACTATAGTAAATATTCTGAATCCACTCGCGAACTGATTAGTCTTGTCGACGCGAATGCCGAGCTGAAGACACTTCTGGAGAAGGCCATCGCCAAAGGCAAGGAGCTGAATCCAGACAAGAAGACCAATCCTGCTCAGTCGTTGACCGAGTATTACGATTTCGTAGAGTGGGCAGCCCATTCCATGCCTTGGACTGTCGTTTATCAGCCTGAAGGGACAGACATCTTTACCCGCATCGACGAAAGTCTGAACTACTTCTTCTTTATCAATGACATCCCCCTTGACGAGCTTGACGGCAAGGGTCTCTACAACAATTCTTTGCAATATTATGAGCCCTATCGCTCATGGCTCAAGAAATTTGCCAAGGCATGGGGCGCCTATCTTGATACAGAAGATAGCTGGAGTCAAGAGTATTACGACATCGTGGCCAAGGAAGACACCTTTGGCATTTCCAAGGGCTGGTATGAGGATGCCTCCAACTGGAAGACCTTCAACCAGTTCTTTGCCCGTCACCTGAAGAGCCCCGATGTGCGTCCGATAGCAGAGCTCGACAACGATGCAGTGGTGGTGTCGCCAGCCGATGCTTGTACGCAGGGTGTATGGGAGATTGATGCAGAAGGATATATCGTACAGGATGCCGATGCTGGCGTACAGATTAAGTCGAAGAAGTTCAGCAGTATTGCGGAGCTGATGGGCCCCAATAGCCAGTATCGCGACGCTTTCAAGAATGGCACGCTCACCCACTCCTTCCTCAATGTCTACGACTATCACCGTTACCACTTCCCCATGTCTGGAACTGTCAAGGAGGTGAACCTTATTGAAGGCGATTATGCCGTAGGCGGTCAGATTGTCTGGAACCCCGATACCAAAATGTACGAACTCTATTGCGACACTCCCGGCTGGCAGTCGATAGAGACGCGCGGATGTGTGGTGATAGAGACCCAGGAGTATGGGCTTGTGGCATTGCTTCCCATTGGCATGATGCCTGTAACAAGTATCAATTTCACAGAAGGAGTGAAAGTGGGTGCTGAAGTAAAGAAGGGTGACGAACTTGGCTGGTTCTTGTTTGGTGGCAGCGATTATGTGATACTCTTCCAGGAGAAAGTCGCCTTCTCCCTCACTCCCGAAGTGTTCTCACATCAGTTGATGGGCGAGGAACTTGGCAGGTTAATAAAAAAATAGACTAATGAAACAATGAGAAAACTGACGCGGATAACTTTATCATTTATCATTTGCACTGTATCATTTAGTCCCACAAGGGCGCAATACCGATTGTGGTACGACCGGCCAGCCCAGACATGGACGCAGGCGTTGCCTGTGGGCAATGGTGTGATAGGCGGTATGGTGTACGGTACGCCCGCTGTAGAGCATATTGCACTGAACGAAGAGACGATATGGGCTGGACAGCCAAATAACGTCATCAACCCCAATGCCAAGCAGGCCTTGCCCGAGGTACGGCGACTCATCTTCGAAGGGAAATACAAGGAGGCACAACAGTTGGCAGACACGAAGGTGATGCCTCGTGCTGTCGATAAGAACATGGGTATGCCCTTTCAGCCCTTTGGCGACCTCTATATCGCAATGCCTGGACATACGGAATACAAGAACTACGAACGTTTTTTGGATTTAGACAACGGGAAAACCGTTGTTTGCTATGAGGTAGGTGGTGTAAAATACGAACGTGAGACGATTGCCCCATTGGGGGGCAAGCACGTGATGGCTATCCACCTGACAGCCAGCGAGAAAGGTAAGATAACGTTTACTGCCAACATGACTAGTCCGCATGAAAACGTACTGATAGGTACGGAAAACGAATGGCCTGTCGGCTCTGCTTGGTTGCAGGGCGTCAGTTCGAAGCACGAAGGTCTGAAGGGCAAGGTGCGCTTTATGGGACGTCTCGCTGTTCAGACTGTCGGTGGCAAGAAGAGCGGTGCTAATGGTGTCGTCTCCGTCGAGGGAGCCGACGAAGCTACTATTTACGTCACCATTGGTACTAACGTCGTCAATTACAAGGACATTACGGGCGACGAAGTGGTACAGAGTCGTACCCGCCTTCACGACGCCATGTCGATTGGTTATGAGGCGCTGAAAGCCCAGCACGAACGAGCCTATCATAAGTATTACGATAGGGTCAAGTTAGACCTCGGCCCAGACCTGTACGCAGACGTTCCGATGGATAAGCGCATCGAACGCTTCAGTGTGGTCAGCAGTTCTCCCGCTGACAATCAATTAGTTGCCACCTATTTCCAATTTGGTCGCTACCTCCTTATCAGCAGCAGTCAGCACGACAATATGAACCCTGCCAACCTGCAGGGCTTATGGAACGAAAAGATGTTTCCGTCGTGGGACTCGAAATACACCACGAACATCAACCTTGAGATGAACTACTGGCCCTCGGAGGTGACGAATCTGACGGAATTGAACGCGCCTTTGTTCAAACTGATTCGTGAATGTTACGAGCAGGGCAAGCAGACGGCTCGCGACATGTATGGTGCTGAGGGGTGGGTATTGCATCACAATACCGATCAATGGCGCATTACGGGTCCTGTGGATCGTGCACAGACGGGACTTTGGCCTATGGGTGCTGCGTGGCTTTGTCGCCACTTGTGGGAACATTATCTATATACGAAGGATGAAGACTTCCTTCGTCAGTATTTTCCCATCATGCTTGATGCTGCCCGTTTCTTTACGCAGACGCTCCAGAAGCATCCCACGAAGGGTTGGCTTGTGGTCTGTCCAGGAGAATCGCCAGAACATGGCGGCAAGGGGCGCCCGACGTCGTTGGATGCTGGTGTAACGATGGATAACCAAATCGTGACGGAGCTATATACCAACGTTTTGGAGGCCAGCAAGATTCTAGAAAATCTAGACCATCTAGAAAATCTAGACATTCTAGATACCATCAAGACGCAATTGGCTCTGCTACCCCCCATGCAGATTGGCCGATGGGGGCAGTTGCAGGAATGGATCGACGACCTCGACGACCCCAAGGACGACCATCGTCACTTCTCGCACCTTTATGGGCTCTATCCCTCTTATCAAATATCGCCAACACGCACACCAGAACTGTGGAGTGCTGCGCGTAAATCGTTGGAGGCTCGTGGCGACGTATCGACTGGCTGGAGCATGGGCTGGAAGGTCTGCTCGTGGGCTCGTCTATTGGATGGCGAGCATGCCTACAAGCTGATTAAGGACCAACTGACGTTGACTGCCGACACCTTCCTCATCTTTGGTACCGTCAAACAACATGGGGGCACCTATCCCAATATGTTCGATGCTCATCCACCTTTCCAGATTGACGGCAACTTTGGTTGTACAGCAGGAATCGCAGAGATGTTGATGCAGAGCTACGATGGCTTTATCTACCTATTGCCTGCCCTGCCCAGCGCATGGAAAGACGGTAGCGTAAAAGGACTCGTAGCTCGTGACGGCTTCGAAATAGACATCGACTGGAAGAACGGCAAACTGGTCAAAGCCGTTGTCCGTTCTCGCAAGGGAGGCGTATGCAAACTACGGTCGGACACCCCATTGAAGAATAAAATGCTGAAGTTCGACAAGAAGCAAAGACTATACACGCTGACCACGGTAGCAGGTCGGGAATACGTCATTCAATAGCAGAAATGTAGCAAAATCTTTGGATTTTGTAGCATTTAACGTTCATGATGTGGTCGTTTGGAATTTTGTTTGTATCTTTGCATACAGAAATCATTCTAAACGACCACTAAAACATTATGAGAAGACTAACAACATGCGCTGCCCTTTTGTTGGCAGCTGCGCTGGGACTCAATGCCCAGAAGCCCATGAAAGCCCCCAAGGGTGGTAAGGCAATTAGTGACGAATTAATTGGCATCTTCTTCGAGGACATCTCCTCGAGTGCCGATGGCGGACTGTATGCCGAGCTTGTTGAGAACGGCTCGTTCGAGTATTCACCCGCAGAGCGTGACGGATGGGGAGCAGGTACCTCTTGGAAGGTATTGCGTCCTGGTCACTCGCTGGGTCTCATCGAGGTTCGCAAGGACAACGGTATTCATCCCAACAATCCAACCTACATGCGCCTAACCGCAGAGCGTGTCAAGGAGTATTATGACTACAAAGGCTGGAAGGGCTATGGTATCGAGAACGACGGTTTCGACGGTATCAGCGTGAAGGCTGGTGCCCAGTACAATTTCTCCGTATTCCTGCGTAATCAGGGCGACGCCAAGCAGATTCGCATCGCATTGGTAGAGCCTCAGGGTTGGGGCAAGGATCCCAAGCTGTTGGCTGATGCCACCATCACTGCCGATGCCAAGAATTGGAAGAAGTATGAGGCTACTCTTACGCCAAATGCTGATTGCACGAATGCCACCCTGCAGATTCTGATGCTGAATCAGGGGGTGATAGATATCGACATGGTATCGCTGATGCCTCAGGATACCTATAAGGGTCATGGCCTGCGCAAAGATCTGGCTCAGGCACTGGCTGACCTACAACCTAAGTTCATGCGCTTCCCTGGCGGTTGCGTCGTACATGGCGGTGGTGACGGTTTCTGGGACACCTATCGTTGGAAGACCACCATCGGTCCGAAGGAGACACGTCGCGGTCTGAAGAATACGTGGGGTTATCATCAGAGCATGGGACTGGGCTACTTCGAGTATTTCCAGTTCTGCGAAGACCTTGGTATGGAGCCTCTGCCTATTTTGCCTTGCGGCGTGAGCTGTCAGGGAGCCAACGGTGGTTGGGGCATGAAAGGTCAGGCACAGGATGTCGTTCCCATGTCAGAGATGGACGAGTGGGTAGCTGAAGCCATCGACCTTATCGAGTGGGCCAATGGCGATCCCGCAACAAACAAATGGGCAAAGATGCGTGCTGACGCTGGTCATCCCAAACCCTTCAACCTGAAGTACTTAGGTCTCGGCAACGAAGAGCGCATCAGTCCAGAATTCAACGAGCGCTTCAAGTATATCTACGAGCGTGTTATGAAAGCCCATCCTGAAATTGTCATCGTAGGTACTGCTGGTCCTGGCTCTCATCCAGGCAACAGCGACCTGAAGAATGGCTGGGATTTGGCTACAGAACTGGGTATGCCCCTCATCGACGAGCACTACTACGAGCCCAACGCTTACTTCCTCTCATCGCGCCAGTATAACTATTATCCTCGCGACCGCAAGACGAAGGTTTACCTCGGCGAGTATGCAGCTAAGGACAAGAAGCTCATTGACGCACTGGCAGAAGGTTTGTATCTATTGCACGTTGAGGCCAATGGTGATATTGTCAGCATGACTTCATACGCTCCCCTCTTCGCAAAGAAGACCAACACCAACTGGAATCCCGACCTGATCTACTTCGACAACGAGCGTCCTTACCTGACCTGTAGCTACTATGTTCAGCAGTTGTTCGGACAGTCAAGCGGTCAGTATTACTATGGTGACTGCGTGAAGATTGACGATCCTGACGAGGCTCCCCGTTGGAAAGGACTACCCCAGGATCAGGAAAGCGGCAAGCTTCAGGGACAGAGCGTCGTGCTGAACGTCAAGACACGCAAGCTGTACGTCAAGCTGGTCAACGCTTCCGACAAGGAGAAGGAGTTTGAGGTGAACCTGAGCCGTTTTGGCATCAAAAAGACAGCTGTCAAGACCACTCTCGAGGGTAACGCTAACGATGAGAACAACTACGAGAAGCAGCCCATTGCTCCCAAGAAGGAGACCATCAAGGCACAGAAGAAGTTCGACATCGACCTGAAGCCTTACTCAATGGTCATGCTTGAGTATTCACTCTAATAAGTAAAGTACTCTATGTTTTATATGGAGGCTCCAGATTTGTCTGTTGAGTCTCCATTTTTCTTGTTTTCGGAGATGCGTCACCCTGCTTCATAATAAGAGTATCATGGTTTACGTGGTAGATGCAGAAATAAAAGAGTAATGACAGGATGTTATCTGACATATTACCTCTACCATAGGCTTTCGCTATGGTTCCACCAATAGTTTGACCTGTTCGAATATGTATTAAAAGATTCTTCAGGATTTTCGCGCCAATGCCTGCGTTCAATTGCGTCAAGACACTCGTCATTTATTCTGAAGTCATCATTATTGGAAAGCACTTCCCAGTCCTCACGAGTATTGTAATCCTTGTCATACTTTTCTGTCTTGATAACCCCACGCTTAAGCTCTTGTGTCAACAGTTCAACAAGTTCGTCTTTATTCAAACACTTAATGCGATCAACCAAAGGTACCTCCTTCGTAGTAATCGTGTATTTATCACCTGCCATGAGCTTCAAAACATACGATCCAACAGAGAATTGTATTCTCTTTCGTTTATATTCATCGTGGGCTTCGGCATAGTTGGTGATAACTTTGGCAAGATTGCCACCTTTCTGCACAAATCCAGCAAGCCGAATAAGTTTCTGGTCCATAGTCAGCCAGTTCGCTTCATCACCTGAATCATCCCAATATTCGTTTCTCTCAATCAGACCCTCGTATTCATCCAGAGGAAGGTCAAATGGCGTTTCGTACTTCATAAGCTATTTAAAAATATTTGTCCATGTATCTGTCGGTTTCTCCTTTTTATAGGATATTGGATTTATGAAGGCTTCATGTTTGGTATCATCTTTTTCTCCCTCTCCTTGAAGCCATATAACCTTTATCCCACATGCATTAGTAAGTTTTACTGTTCTTTCGCCTCGATGCCATTTGTGTACATACCAATCATTACTCTCATATATAAGCTTTATGGTTTCTTCACGCGATAGGACATAGAAGTCAAAAGTCATTTGATCTCCTTCTCCTTTTATATGAACAAACACCCAGGGACCAACAATCTTCTTTTTCAGGTTTTCCATTGTGCAACTCCCTAAGGTCATTCCCACCGGTATGTTATCACCAAAACTTGTTTTCACTTGAACAAGTGCCGTATTACCTGTTTCTGGGTCAACACAAACAATGTCATATGAATAACAGTTATTGATAGATTGATTTGCTAAAATAGCATCCCAACCGTTTTGAAGCAGTCTTACTGCAACCATGTTTTCTCCAATTGCGCCTATCTGCGCCTTGCTTAGGTTCTTCATACTTACTTTTATGTGAATGTTTGCTGCAAAGATAAGAAAAAAACAGTGTTTTGATACTCTTTTTTGTTTTTTATTATTTCATTTTTATCTCTTTTTTAATTGCTTATATTTTTTTATTTTGCAAAGAAACGCAAAGAAAAGGCAAAAACGTTGCACAGTCTCAATAGTTTTTTGTATTTTTGCACAAAAATCTATCGATTATGGCTAAATACCTGTTTGCACGTTACATTTGGGAACTGACAACAATCTATCGTGTTGGACGCATCACATTGAAGGAGTTGAATGAACGTTGGCGTGATTGTTATTTGTATGATGGTAAAGACATTCCTCGTCGGACCTTTGATTATCATCGTAAAGAGATAGAAATGCTTTTCGATTTGAATATCGTCTGCGATAAACATGATAATACTTATCGTATTGAAGATGACGAAAGCTATAGAAACGGAGAATTGCGCAGGTGGCTGGTCAATAGCGTAGCTGTAAGTTCCGTTGTACGTGAGGCTGAAGATATAGGTAATCGCATCTCACTTGAGCGGATTCCTTCTAGTGAGCCACATCTTCCTACCATCATCCAGGCATTGAGAGAAAACAGGGTTATCTCGTTTGGCTACCAGAGTTTTGACAGGGAAACGGAGAAACAGCACATTTTCATGCCATATGCCCTTAAACTATTCCGTCAGCGATGGTACATCGTTGGGCGTCCGCTTGATAAAGACAAGATTCTCATCTTTGCTACAGACAGAATCAGTACGTTGAAATTGGAGGATCAAACATTCAAATATCCTACTGACTTTGATATAAACCATTATTATCAGGACTCTTTTGGTATTATCATAGAAGACGGATTGGCTTGTGAGCATATAGTTATTAAGGTGGCAAATAGTCAGGTAAAGTATCTGCGTTCACTTCCACTTCACCATTCCCAGCAAGAAACAACCATCACTCCAGAATACTCCATATTCGAATATGATCTCAAGCCAACATACGATTTCGAACAGGAATTGTTGTCTCATAGAGAAGATTTTGAGGTATTGAAGCCTATTTCTTTTAGGGACAAGATGGCGAGTATAGTAAAGAGTATGTATAAAATTTATGAGTAAATTTTGATAGAGTATTCATCTTACAGATTAATACTAAGATCGTGTATACTACGCATGTTAACGTTTTATAGTCCTTATTCTATTACGAATTTCTAAAGATTTTTGTAAGTTTGTAAAAAGTCAATAATTGGACTTGGGAACATAGTCGGGGGCATCCAAAATTTAGGAGTTTAGAAGTTTAGATATTTAGGATTTATAGTAAAAAGAAATAAAATTATAATTTTTATATTTACATATATACTAAAAACTAAACTTCTAAACATCTAAATATGCTAAACAAATAATCTATTTTCTCGATTTACCCTACACCATATACTCTGACGGCCTGAAATACCGATGTACAAAGGGTTTGAGAGGAGTGTAGGGCGCTCTTGACCTTACACTAACCCTACAGACGTTACCAATCGTAATCCTCCACATAGCTGTCGAAGCGGATGTCCTCTTTCCAGTCTGCTTCGCGGAAGAGACTGCGAATCTCCTCTTGGGTGGCAGGATGGATGAGTCGCTTGCCGTTGCGGAACTCATAATAGTAGGTCTCGAAAAGGGGCAAGGAGCAAGGGGCAAGAATAATGAAATGGAAGGCACAAAGACACAGCAACTGCCGTGCTGAAGTCTTTTATGTGCCGTGCTAAAGGGCTATGAAGTACGGACTAAAGACCAGCAAGGTACGGACTAAAGTTAAATCTACGCCAATGTCTGTTAAATCTACGACGTAGATTGATAAATCCACGACGACGTTTGTTAAATCTACGACGAGGATTTACCTTTTTCCATCCCTCCCAACGTTCAGGACATATCCAAGAGCAGCTTCAAGGAGGCTTATTGGCCATGAAATGACGACAAATCACGTGTTCGTCAGTCTTATTTTATATATACGCGTAAACAAGCTATGAAGAAACTATTGATGATATTAAGCCTTGCTCTGCTGACGCTATCGGCACAGGCAGGCAAGCCATGGGACAATGGCAAATTGAAGGTATCGGATAACCAGCGTTATCTACAGTTTGAAAACGGAGAGCCTTTCTTTTGGTTAGGCGAAACGGGTTGGCTCTTGCCAGAACGATTAGACAGGGCTGAAGCCGAGTGGTATCTGCAATCGTGCGCCAAGGCAGGATATAACGTTGTGCAAGTACAGACCATTGATGGCGTACCTGCCTATAATATCTATGGGCAGATGTCAAACATCGATGGTTGGAATTTCAAGGACATCAATCAGAAAGGCGTCTATGGCTATTGGGACCACATGGACTATATTGTCGATATGGCCGCACAGCACGGCATCTATATTGGTATGGTATGCATTTGGGGCGGACTGGTGAAGGATGGCAAACTGAGTGTAGAAGATGCCAAAAAGTATGGCACCTTCCTCGCCAACCGCTATAAAAACAAGAAGAACATCATTTGGTTTATGGGGGGTGACATACAGGGTGACATTAAGCCTGAAGTATGGGAGGCATTGGCTACGACCATCAAGTCGATAGACAAGAACCATCTGATGACCTATCATCCTCGTGGTCGTTATACTTCTGCCAAGTGGTGGAGCAAAGCTTCATGGCTCGATTTCCATACCTTCCAAAGCGGGCATCGCCGTTACGGACAGCGCATGGGTAATGCCGACTATCCCATCCCTGACAATACGGAGGAAGACAACTGGATGTATGTCGATTCCACGTGGAAGTACAACCCCATTAAACCCGTATTGGATGCAGAACCGTCGTACGAAGATATCCCCATGGGACTGCACGACCCCAACGAGCCACGCTGGCAAGACTATGACGTGCGTCGCTATGCGTACTGGAGCGTATTTGCAGGCTCATGCGGACATACTTACGGTCATAACGCCATCATGCAGATGCTGAAGCCCGGCTATCCCACGAGCTATGGCGATGCAGGCGACGTGAAGGCATGGTATCAGGGACTCAAAGACCCTGGTTATAACCAAATGCAGTATCTCAAGCGTCTCATCCTCTCGTTCCCCTATTTTGAGCGTGTGCCAGACCAGAGTATCATCCAAGAGAACGGTGAGAAATATAACCGTCTTATCGCTACTCGAGGTAACGACTACCTTCTCGTCTACAATTACAATAATAACAACATGAAGCTTGACCTGACAAAAATCAGTGGCGAGAAAAAGAACGTGTGGTGGATGACGGCAGCAACAGGACGATTGAAGTTTTTGGGTGAGTTTGACAACAAAGTATTAACCTTCCGTTATCATCCGCAGTCGGCTCGAGTAGAGGATGGTGTACTGATTGTCGTTGACAGCACCAAAAACTATTTGAAGAAAGACCAAACGGAACTGTCGCCTGACGGATATAAGGCAAAAGAAAGGGACCTGAATGAATAGAATCCTTATGATATTGCTGGCACTGCTACCATTGACAGTCTCAGCAGCAAAGAAGAAGGTCGTAAAACCTGACGTCAGCGTCGTAAACCTGCGGGTAGAGAATCTGGACAAACCGTTAGGTATCGATACTGCCGAGCCTCGTTTTTCGTGGAAGATAACGAGCAATAAACCGAATGTACGCCAAACAGCCTACCATATTATCGTCTGTGATGACAAGGGAGAAATATGGAACACGGGGAAGGTTGAGAGCGACCAACAGCTATGGATACATTATGCAGGCAAACAATTGCAAAGTAATACCGCCTGTACTTGGAAAGTAAAAGTATGGACCACTCAAGGTGAATCAGATTGGAGCAGCGATGAATGCTTCAGTATCGGACTGCTACACGAAGGTAAGTGGAGTGGCTACTGGATAGGTTTAGAACAGTTGATGCCTGGCGAGGAGCGCGGCATGCATACCCGTATGGCAGCCCGTTATCTGCGCAAAGAGTTTTCATTGAAAGACAAAGCGATAAAGCGTGCAACGGCATACGTAGCTGGTATCGGCCTGCATGAGTTCTACGTTAACGGCCAGCGTATAGGCGATGGGGTACTACAGCCTGTGCCCAGCGACTACCGTAAGACTATTTATTATAATACGTATGACATTACATCTTACATCTTACATCATACTTCTGACATCTGCCTTGGTATTGCCTTGGGCAATGGCCGCTACTTCCCCATGCAACAGCATAAAGCCTATAAGATTCACACCTTTGGCTTTCCCAAATGTCGTATCAATGTCATCGTTGAATATGCAGATGGTACAACACAACGTCTGCAGACCGATGACAAAGGATGGAAAGTGACTGCCGACGGGCCGATTCGTGCCAACAACGAGTACGACGGCGAGGAATACGATGCCCGCATGGAGATGAAAGATTGGGCAAAGGTTGGTTTCGACGATTCGAAATGGCTGAAGGCAGAACGTACGGATATTCCTCAGGCTTATCTTCGTGCACAGATGACGCCAGGCATGAAGGTGCTACAACGAATACAGCCAGCATCCATTAAGGGGACCATCGTTGACATCGGTCAAAATATTGCAGGATGGCTGAAGGTTCGCATTCGAGGACAGAAGGGCGACACCATCCGTATCGTTTATGCCGAAAAGTTAAATGCCGATGGAACGCTCTATCGCGAAAACTTCCGTAATGCCCGTTCTACCGATATCTACGTTTGTAACGGTGAGGAAGGCAACGGACGTTGGTGGACGCCGACGTTTGTCTATCACGGTTTTAAGTATGCTGAGATCATCGGATTGAAGAACGCTACGAAGGACGACTTTATAGCGGAAGTAGTGGCCGACGAAATGACGGCAACGGGACACTTCGAGTGCTCGGACACCATATTAAATAAGGTAATGCACAATGCGTGGTGGGGCATACTCGATAACTATAAAGGTATGCCTGTCGACTGTCCGCAACGCGATGAACGTCAGCCGTGGTTGGGCGACAGGACGATGGGGTCGTTGGGTGAAAGCTATCTTTTCGACAACGAACGGCTCTATACCAAATGGATGCGCGACATATGTGAGGCACAGCGTACGGACGGTTGCATTCCTGACGTAGCACCAGCGTTCTGGAATTATTATAGCGACGATGTGGCATGGGCTGCAGCATTGCCGTTCGGTTGCGATATGCTCTACAGACAATACGGCAATCGCGAGGCCATTGACAAGAGCTATCCTGCCATCAAGAAATGGGTGGAGCACATTATCGAGGAATACAGCAAGGATGGCATCATCCATTGCGGGAAGTATGCCGACTGGTGCGTGCCACCCGAGAAATTGGAACTGATTCATTCGCAAGACGAAGCACGCAAGACCGACGTGACGCTCATCTCTACGGCGTACATCATTCGCACTATGCAACTGATGGAACAGTGGGGCTGTGAGGCCGAGCATTGGCGACCGATTCGTGAAACGATGACGGCAGCATTCAACAAGCAATTCTTAACCATCAAGAGAGGTACCAGTCCCCGCCCTGGACATGTGCTCTATCCAGACTCTGTGTTCTATGGCAATAACACCGTTACAGCCAATCTTCTGCCGCTGGCACTGGGCATTGTTCCTGACAACTGCAAAGAAGATGTGGTAAAGCAAATCGTAGAGAATATTTGCGTTAAGAACAAAGGGCATGTATCGTGCGGTGTCATCGGCATCTCGTGGCTCCTTCGCGCCTTGAGTGACAATGGTTTCAGCGATGTAGCATATCTCTTGGCGACGCAAAAGAAATATCCGTCGTGGGGGTACATGGTCGAAAACGGAGCAACGACGATTTGGGAGTTGTGGAACGGCGACAAGGCCTCACCCAAAATGAATAGCGGCAATCATGTTATGTTGCTGGGTGACTTGGTAACGTGGTGCTACCAATACCTCGGAGGTATCAAAACTGAAGGAAAACATATTGTCTTAAAGCCCGCCTTTGAGATTCAGGACTGCGAATGGACTAATGTCAGCTATGACTCACCATACGGTCGCATCACCAGCAACTGGAAAAAGACGCTACAACATCTTGACTGGCATGTTGAGATACCCTGTAACACCACTGCCACCATCTGTCTGCCAGATGGAACAACAAAAGAGATCGGCTCTGGCTTTTATGATTTCAGCTGCGACATTCCCACTTCGCATCCAGCTATTATGAAGGATGAGTTCCTTTACGAACACACGTTCTTTCCAGAGGCTCATGCTTCGACTATCGTGGAGACGAGAAAGGGCGACTTGGTAGCAGCATACTTCGGCGGCACACACGAAAAAGATCCGGACGTCTGCATCTATGTGAACATCAAAAAGAAGGGCTCTGATGTGTGGAGCAGTCCCATCCTTGCAGCTGATGGTGTATTAGACCTCAGCGACCCACGCATCAAATATGCAGGTCTTAGCGGCATGAATGAAGAGACAACCTCTGCAGAAGCTGGGCCCGTGAAGGCGCTCAGTGAAAAGAAAGGTTTTATCACTTACGACTACATCACAAAAAAGTCGCGCATAGCATTGCCTAAAACACTAAAGCGTAAGTCGTGCTGGAACCCAGTGCTGTTCGAGATGCCCAATGGCGAACTATGGCTCTTCTTCAAGATAGGCAGTAGCGTCGGTGACTGGACAGGTTGGCTGACTAAATCAAAGGATGGAGGCAAGACGTGGAGCGATAAAGAGCCTCTGCCTTTCGATAGCGATGGAAGAGCCTTTCTCGGTCCCATCAAGAACAAGCCTGAACTAATTGATGGTCGGCTGCTCTGTGGTTCAAGCACTGAGGATAATGGATGGCGCTTCCACATGGAGATTCTTGATTTGAAAACCCGCCAATGGAAGTATATACCTGTGGAGAGCACCGTGGCCACGAAGACCGATGACACGAAGCAGCACCCCATCGACTGTATACAGCCCTCGATACTTAAACTGAAGGATGGTCGGTTGATGGTGATGATGCGAACACACAATGCTCGACTGGCGAAATCATACTCGTCAGACGGCGGACAGACCTGGACACCCGTCGAACTAAGTGACGTGGAGAACAACCAAAGCGGAACGGATGCAGTGACGATGCAGGACGGACGGCACGTGTTGATATACAACAACTTCGAGACGCTGCCTATGACGAAAAAGGGGCCACGTACACCTTGTTCTATCGCACTAAGCGACGATGGCACCCACTGGCATCACGCACTGACTTTGGAAGACTCGCCAATCGACCAATACTCCTATCCTGCCATCATACAAGGCAAAGATGGTTCGTTACATTGTTTGTACACATGGAGAAGACAACGGGTAGCTTATAAGAATATTGACCCCAATAAACTCAAATAAGATGAAGAAGATACTCATCACACTTGTACTGTCTATTGTTTGCTTTACTCTGCAGGCTCAATACGTGAATATTGTTGTCAGCAGCAAGAAAGCAACCAACCGCGAACAATATGCTGCAGAATACTTGCAGAAAAAGTTATCAGCAATGGGTTATACAGTTGTCAAGAAGAAGGGCGACTGTCAGATTGCGCTGTCATGTAAACATCGTGGCAAGGCCGAGGGCTACCAGATTTTCCGTAGCCGTCAGGGAATTAGTGTTATCGGCAACGACCCGTCAGGCGTTATCTATGGTTGCGTAGAACTGGTGGAGCGAATACGTCAGGATGGGATAATGGTTAGAGGTTTCGGTGGTAAAAGCGCCGACCATAAGACTGCCGCCGGTCTGCCAGCCCCCATTGTCGACGAAAGTCCACAAATGGTGATGCGCGGCACGTGTATCGGTTTGCAAAAGACGGTATATCTGCCCGGACACGCCGTCTATGAATATCCCTACACTCCTGAGAACTTCCCATGGTTCTACGATAAGGAAGAGTGGGTGAAGTACCTTGATATGATGGTCGAGAATAAAATGAATTCTCTTTACCTCTGGAATGGTCATCCCTTTGCATCATTGGTGAAACTGAAGGACTATCCCTTTGCGTTGGAGGTAGACGAAGAGACATTCAAGAAGAACGAGGATATCTTTTCGTTCTTAACCCACGAAGCTGACAAGCGAGGCATCTGGGTGATTCAGATGTTCTACAACATCATTCTGAGCAAGCCCTTCGCTGACCATTATGGTCTGAAGACACAAGACCGCCATCGTCCCATCACACCACTCATTGCTGACTATACCCGCAAAAGCATTGCTGCCTTCATTGAAAAATATCCCAACGTCGGTCTGCTGGTTTGTCTCGGCGAGGCAATGGCCACCATTGACGATGACGTCACATGGATGAAGGGAACCATCATCCCCGGTATCAAAGACGGGCTGAAGGCAAGTGGGCGCACGGATATTCCTCCTGTGGTATTACGTTCGCATGATACGGACGGTCCATTGGTACTGAAGGAATCGCTCCCCCTCTATCCAAATATCTACACGATGTCGAAGTACACGGGTGAGTCGCTCACCACCTACGAACCAGGTGGTCCGTGGGGTGAAACGCATCGACAGTTGGCCGCAGCAGCTCCTGTACATATTGACAACGTACATATCCTTGCAAATCTCGAACCATGGCGTTGGGCATCACCCGCGTTCATCCAGAAAACCGTTCAGGCCATGCACCGCGTGCATCATTCCAAAGGTTTGCACCTCTATCCCCAAGCATCGTATTGGGACTGGCCTTATACTGCCGATAGAATTCCCAATGGTGAGCGTCTGAAGCAATTGGACCGCGACTGGATGTGGTATCAGGCATGGGGACGGTATGCTTGGAATGAGAAACGTAGCAACGACAAGACCTATTGGAAAAAGGAATTAGCAGAATACTATGGTATAGACACAACAGCAGCAGGTCACCTATTAAATGCATACGATGAGGCTGGCGAGATAGCTCCCAAACTGCTACGTCGCTTTGGCATTACAGAAGGTAACCGTCAGACGCTGCTGCTCGGCATGACGATGGGCGAATTAGTCAATCCCTACAAGTACACCATTTATCCAGGTTTCTATGAGAGTTGCGGACCTGAAGGCGAAAAACTCATCGAATATATTGAAAAGGAATATAAAGGTCAGACACATAAAGGCGAGTTGCCGCTGGACATTGTAGACCAGTGCGTAAACCATGGCGACCAAGCACTTATCGAGATGGGGGCCATCACGACAAAGCCTACACACCATGCAGATGAATTCGAACGTGTGTGGAATGACTTCCTTTGCTATGCTTCGTTCGCCAAGGCCTTTCAATTGAAGGTACGTGCCGCTGCCGAAGTTCTACGGTATAAATGGACGAAGGATATCGGCCATTTGGAAACTGCCGAGAAGTGGTTGGAACAGAGCCTTAGTATCTGGTACGACCTGAGCCGCATGACTGACCAATGGTACCTTTACGCCAATTCGATGCAGACCGCCCAGCGCCGCATACCTGTGGGTGGCGACGGAGGTAAGATGAAGACATGGAGCGAACTGGCTAAGGTCTATCAAGAAGAGCTCGATGCCTTCAAGGAAAATATCGAGAAAATAAAGCATCCTACGGCACAGACGGATATTCTAATCAATCCTCTGAAACCTGCGGATGTAAAGTATAGTGGTACTACCATTACGCTGAAGAAAGGTGCTATTCTTTTCGAGAACCGTCCCGATACTCCTATCGATAGTCTTGCGCCAGAACTCGTAGGACTACAAGCCCTTGTACTGAACCGCGACACTACGCGTATCATTGGCACTACCATTGTTTTCGAATGCGACAAACCTGTAAAAGTACTTGTTGGTCTCTTTAAGGATGATGACAAAAAGTTTGCCAAGGCTCCAAAACTCGAAATCGATGCCACTGGTAATGAGTACGGTCAGGCAGAGCCCGTCTTATCGAATGCCATCAGTATTGTACAGATGCCAAAAGTAAATATCCACACCTATTCACTCCCCACTGGTCGCCACACGCTGCGACTTCCCAAGGGCATCCTCATCGTCGCCGGATTTACCTGTGATGATATCAAGCCTCGCGACTGCGGTCTCAATGGTCCGTCGGGTGAAGTAGACTGGCTGTTCCAAAAGTAAAGACATGAGAAAAGGTATATTATTCATATGGATGTTGCTGACACTAAGCGTCTATGGTCAGCAGATTTCTCAAGAGGAGATGCAGCACATCTACCAAGAGGTACGAACGCCTTATAAATATGGTATGGTTGTTGCCCCTACGGACAACTATCACAAGATAGACTGTCCCACGGTCTTTCGTGTTGGCGACAAGTGGTTGATGGCCTACGTGGTTTATAACGGAAAGGACGGCACAGACGGGCGTGGTTACGAAACGTGGCTGGCAGAAAGCGACGACCTGCTGCACTGGACGACAAAGGGACGTATTCTCTCTTATAAAGACGACGGCTGGGACATGAACCAGCGAGGCGGTTTCCCTGCCCTTGTCGATTGGACGTGGGACGGAAGTTACGAGCTCGGCGTATTTAAGAATAAGTACTGGATGACGTATATCGGTGGGCATGGTACCGGTTACGAGGCTGTGCGCGAACCACTGAATATCGGAATGGCATGGACCAATGGTGACATCACGCAAGCCCACGAATGGCAAAGTGCCGACGCGCCCTTGCTCAGCATTAACGACAAAGACGTGCAGTGGTGGGAAAAACTGGTGCAATATAAGAGTACCATCTATGACGATCCTGCCAAGACGTTGGGTAAGCGCTTTGTGATGTTCTATAATGCTGGAGGTATCAATCCTGCAAATCAACTCAAAGCCGAACGCATTGGCATCGCTCTATCCAACGATCTCAAAAAATGGAAGCGGTACGACGGCAATCCCGTTTTTGCCAACGAAGTAGGTGGTATCATCACTGGTGACGCACAGATTGCCAAGATGGGAGACCGTTATGTGATGTTCTATTTTAAGGCTTACGACCCCAGTCGCAAATATAATGCCTTCAACACCTTTGCCGTCTCTCGCGACCTCATTCACTGGCAGACGTGGGATGGTGAAGACCTTATTATCCCTTCAAAACCTTACGACGAGATGTTTGCCCATAAGTCGTATGTACTGAAGCACGATGGGGTGGTTTACCATTTCTATTGTGCCGTCAACAACGACCAGCAGCGTGGCATTGCTGTTGCCACTAGTGTACCCATGGGACGTTCGGAAGTCCGTTTCCCAGCCCCTGAGCGTAAAGGCCGTCGCAATATCATCAGCCTCAACGTTGGTTGGACGGCGCATTGTTCGATGTCGCACGATTCCGTTGTGAGCATTAACCTCCCTCATAACTTCGACGACTATTATGGTTACCGACAGCTACGCCACGGCAATCTGCACGGAGATGCTATATATAATAAAGTATTTACTATAGAGAAACAGGATGGCAAACGCTATTTTCTGCAGTTCGAGGGCGTGGGGACCTATGCCACCGTCACTCTTAATGGTCATACCTACCCAAAAGAACTCGTAGGACGTACCGTTTGGACACTCGATGTGACTGATGCGCTGCATAATGGCCAAAACAATCTTCAAATCCTCGTAGACCATCCTGCCATGCAGACCGCATCGCCTTGGGTTTGCGGTGGTTGCTCGTCAGAATGGGGCTTCTCTGAGGGTTCACAACCCTTTGGTATTTTCCGTCCCGTATCGCTCATTGAGACCGATGCCGTCCGTATCGAGCCCTTCGGCGTACATATTTGGAGCAATGCTGCTTGCGACTCGGTTTTCATCGAGAGTGAGGTTAAGAACTACACCAATAATCCGCAGACTATCGAACTGGTCAATAAGTTCACGCTTGCCTCGGGTAAACAGGTGTTCCGTCTTGCCAAACAACTGACACTTGCAGCAGGAGAGGCATGTACAATCCGACAACAGTCACCCGTAACTGATGTACATCGTTGGAACCTTGACGATCCGTATCTCTACAACCTTTCTACGATGATTAAGCGGGATGGTAAGACTACCGATGAGGTACGAACGCCGTTCGGCATCCGAAGCATTTCATGGCCTGTATTACGCAATAACGGAGACAATCGTTTCTACCTAAACGGCCAGCCCGTTTTTATCAATGGCACTTGCGAATACGAGCACATCTTGGGTAATAGTCATGCCTTCTCGCCTGAACAGATACGAAGCAGGGTAAAGCAAATTCGTAATGCAGGTTTCAATGCTTTCCGCGAGGCACATCAGCCGCATAACCTGCTCTATCAACAGTTACTTGACGAACAAGGTCTGCTGTTCTGGAGCCAGTTTTCTGCCCATATCTGGTACGATACACCACAGTTCCGCGAGAACTTTAAACGTCTGATGGTACGCTGGATTAAGGAACGAAGGAACTCACCTTCTGTTATTCTTTGGGGATTGCAAAACGAGAGTGTATTACCCAAGGAGTTTGCCGAGGAATGCTCAGCAATCATACGACAATTGGATCCCACTTGCCGTGACCAACGAGCTATCACGACTTGTAATGGTGGCGAGGGAACTGATTGGAATGTCATCCAGAACTGGAGCGGCACATATGGCGGTTCTGCAGAGAACTACGACAACGAGCTGAAACGCCCAGAGCAGTTACTCAATGGCGAATATGGTGCTTGGAGAACCATCGATCTACATGGTCTGGGAAAATATAGCGAGGAAAGTTTCACCAAACTGCTGGAAACCAAAGCAAGGTTGGCTGAGAATGCTAAGGACAGCGTCTGCGGACACTTCCAATGGTTATTTGTTTCCCATGACAATCCTGGTCGTAACCAGCCCGATGGAGCCTATCGTCGCATCGACAAAATTGGCCCCATCAACTATAAGGGACTCGCAACTATTTGGGAAGAACCGACTCCTGCCTACTACATGTACCGCAACCGCTACGCAACCACAGTGTCCGACGGTTCTCCGTCGAGTATCCCCCCTACCGCTGCAGATAGGAACTGCGCGTTAGTGAAGGGTGCCGAAGGGTGGCATTATCTATATAGAATTAATTGCGGTGGTGATGCCTTTACGGATGAATATGGGCAACTATGGCAGGCGGATGATACCATTCATAGCCACTCATGGGGGCATGACTTTGAGAATGTAAAAGCTCTACAAGCCTCACAGCGGCATATTCCAGAGGACATCCGAGGGACTAAAAGTGATGAATTATTCCAATACTTCCGATTTGGGCGGCACAGGTTATGGTGGGACTTGCCTGTTCCTGATGGCGAGTACCGCGTAGAGCTCTATTTCGTAGAACCTTGGCACGGTAAGGATGGCGGTGTAAAAGACGACTATGAAGGCCTAAGGATATTCGATGTTGCTGTGAATGGAGAGACAGTGATTGACGACCTCGACCCCTGGGCTGAAGCTGGATATTGTGGGGCTATGAAACGCGTGGTGACGGCGAAAGCGAAGGACGGGAAGATAAAGATTTCGTTCCCAGAAGTTAAGGCTGGGCAGGCCATTCTTTGTGGGATAGCCATAGCAAAGGAGAATATCGTCCCGAGTCAGGCTACACCACCATTTGTTGAGTCTATTGCTTTGGCACAGCAATATACGGAACAGGGATTCTGGCACACACTGGATACAGATACCATTGCAAAGTTGCCTAAGGAGGAACTGCCAGAAGATACCGAAGCACGACCTGCCTCCATCTACCAGCCACAGGTAAAAAAGCAGAAGAGCAAGGTTGGTACTACCTTTATCATTACCCCTGGCTTGGGACAGGAATATGCTCTCCGTTTCCGTTATAAGAACACGACAGGTGAAGCAGTAAGGGGCCGCATGACCATTACCGACTCGAAGCACATAGTCCTGGTGGACCGTATGATATCCTTCCCACCAACACCTCCTAAGTTCAAGATGCTATCGACAACAACGGGTACGCAGATCAATGCGGGCACCTATACGCTACATATTGACACCAACGACATAGAATTTAAAGAATTGGAAGTACAATGAGAAAAGCATTCTTTCTTTTATCATTTATCATTTGTCATTTGTCCTCCGCAGAAGCGCAGGTTCACCACGATTGGGAGGATCACCACGTGCTACAAATCAATCGCGAACCGGCTCGTGCATACTTTCTTCCGTATGGTGTAAACAAGGGCGATCGCATACTTCGTCTGAATGGCGACTGGCACTTCCGATGGACGAAGACACCGGACGAGGTGATAGTGGACTTTTACAAGACCAACTACGACGTCAGCGGATGGAAAACGCTGACTGTTCCAGCCGTCTGGGAGGTCAATGGTTATGGTACTCCGATATATGTTTCGGCTGGTTATCCGTTTAAGATTGACCCTCCTTATGTGACGAAGGAGCCCAAGAAAGATTGGACAACCTACGTGGAACGCAATCCGACAGGACAATACAAACGTACCTTTAAGTTGCCTGTAGCTTGGGAGAGTGGTCAGACGTTTCTGCGCTTCGAAGGTGTAATGTCGGCATTCTATGTCTGGGTCAATGGCAGGCGCGTTGGCTATAGCCAAGGCTCGATGGAACCGTCGGAGTTCAACGTCACAGAGTTTCTGAAGAGTGGAGAAAATCAGATAGCTGTTGAGGTATATAAATACTCAGACGGATCATACTTAGAAGACCAGGACTTCTGGCGTTTCGGCGGCATACATCGAGATGTTCTATTGTATCATACACCTGATATCCGACTGCGGGATGTGGCTATCAGGACAACGGAAGAAAAGGAAGGATGGCAGTTGACTATCAACCCACAGTTCTCTATTTATAATGGGGAAACTGGCGAGGGATACCGACTTGTGGCAACGCTGATGGACGGCAGTTCTAAGGTATGTTGCGACTCAGTCGCAACAGAGGAAGTCCTTGACCTCCAGCATAAAGCTGCCCGCATGAACGAGTGGTTTCCACAGCGAGGTCATCGTAAGTTCGAGCGAATGGCGATGCACGTCAAGGAGCCAAAGTTGTGGACAGCCGAAGAGCCGAACCTATATACCCTAAGATTGGAACTGAAGGGAGTCGATGGAAAAACCATTGAGAACACTGAGCTACGAGTGGGATTCAGAGAAATCAGAATAGCGGGTGGTCAACTTCTGATTAACGGCGAAGCCATCAAGATACGTGGTGTGAACCGCCATGAACACGACCCGCACATCGCCAGGGTCATGACCGACGAGCGCATGAAGCAGGATTTACAGTTGATGAAAGCTGCCAATATTAATGCGGTAAGGTTAGCTCACTATCCTAACTGCCCCCGTTGGTATGAACTCTGCGACTCGATGGGAATGTACTTGATGGACGAGGCAGACTGCGAGACACATGGTCTGAGAGGTACATTAGCGAGTACGCCAGACTGGGCCGATGCTTTCCTTGACAGAGCCATCCGCATGGCTGAGAGAGACAAGAACCATCCCAGCGTCATCTTCTGGAGTCTGGGTAACGAAAGCGGCTACGGTCCAAACCAGGCAGCGATGTCCGCTTGGCTACACGAGTTCGATCCGACGCGTCCTGTTCATTACGAGGGTGCACAGGGTGAACCAGACCCATCGACGGTAGATGTCATCTCACGTTTCTACCCAAGAGTAATGCAGGAATATCTGAATCCCGGTATTGAGGAAGGTTCTGACAAGGAACGTGCCGAGAACGCCCGCTGGGAACGTCTTTTGGAGATTGCCAACAAGACGGGTGACCGCTGTACGTGGGTAGGTTCTGACGGTGGTCCACGCCCCGTTCTAACCAGCGAATATGCTCATTGCATGGGTAATGCGTTAGGCAATTTCAAGGAATATTGGGACGAGATAAACTCCAATCCCCGCATGCTGGGTGGTTTCATCTGGGACTGGGTTGATCAAGGCATCATACGTGGCGACTCAGTGTTTTACGGTGGCGATTTCGGTGACAAGCCCAACCTGCATGCTTTCTGTATGAACGGTATCGTGATGAGTGACCGAACGCTGACACCTAAGTATTATGAGGTGCAGGCGGTATATGGTTCGGGCCCCCAATCTTTTGCTGAAACAAAGGCAGAATTTAAAACGAAGAAGATAAAGGACAAGACGATGCCGACCTATATCGAGACGATTATGAAGACTGCCCGTGCGCAGATTTTCCGTGCACCGATGGATAACGACAAGAGTTTCGGCAACTGGTTGGCAAAAGACTGGAAACGCTGTGGACTCGACACGCTGACTATTCCCATGGAAGTCGAGAAACAGGGCCATGAGATGACTTTCACGTTTACTCTTCCAGACGGACTGCCAGACATTCCTCGCATCGGCATTCGCTTGGAGCTGCCTCGCGAATACGAACAATTGACGTGGTACGGACGCGGTCCTTGGGATAACTATCCAGACCGGAAAGTATCGTGTCCTATAGGGCTTTGGAAGAGTACGGTCAGCCAACAGTATGTGCACTATCCTCGTCCACAAGACTCTGGCAATCATGAGGATTGTCAGATGGTAGAGTTGAAGACCAAGAAGGGTCAAACCCTACGAATCGAGGCCGTTGATAAGGCCTTCTCATTCTCGGCTCTGCCGTATTCTGCACAGTACCTCGCAAGCAAGACACACGACTACGAACTAAAGGATGAAGGCAAGACCTACCTCTCAATTGACTGCGCCGTCATGGGGCTTGGTAATAGTTCGTGCGGTCCAGGTGTCTTGAAGAAGTACACCATAGACCGCACGAAGAAATATCAACTCAAACTCAGAATTCTAAGATAAGCGACTGACGTTGTTTGAGGTTGACATCCTTTGTCAGGTCGAATTTGCGACCCGTCAGGATGTCCTTGGCCCACTTGGTGTCGCCAATCACCTCTTGATAGCGCTTCACTTCCATTTGCGCTGGTTTGTTAGTGCCATTCAGGACTGTCAGTGCCGTACGACCCTTATACTGACGGGCGATGACGTAGATGCCATTGAATGGGATGAACTGGGTCATCGAACCCTTTGTGATAAGCTGATTGCCTTTACGCCAGTGCAGCAGTCGGCTGAGCCAAGAGAACATTTGCTGTTCCGCTTTGGTACGTCCCTCACGTGTAAAAGCATTATGTTCGTCACCAGGGAAACCACCCGGGAAGTCCTTGCGGACATTGCCGTCCGTCACCTCTTTTGTGCCATTCATCAAGATTTCCGTACCATAGTAAAGTTGTGGTATTCGGCGAACGGTCATAAGCAAGGCAAGCGCTTGTTTCAGCATCAGTGTGTCACGTCCGTTGCCCAGGAAACGGTCAGTATCGTGGTTATCAACGAAAGCCATCACGTGGGTAGGATCGACGTAAAGATAATCATAAACGAAAGAATTGTAGAGGCGGTTCAAGCCCTGCCACCAAGCATCGGTTTCCTCGTGTTTGGCCTGCGACAGTTTGTCGAAGAAAGAGAAATCCATGACGGTTTTCAGGTATGAATTCTCTTTCGACAGTTTCGAACCTTTCTGCCAGGCAGCGGTATAGGCCGGTTCCGTTACCCAAGTCTCTCCCACTGTGTTGAAGTTCGGATATTCCTCGTCCAGTTCCTTCATCCAGCGGGCCATACCCTTGGCATCAGCGTATGGGTAAGTATCCATGCGAATACCGTCGATACCCACTGTCTCTATCCACCATTTAGAGTTCTGAATCAGATAGGTCATGAGGTGAGGATTCTTCTGGTTCAGGTCTGGCATTGTGGGTACGAACCAACCGTCAACCGTTTCTTTCAAGTCTACCTTCGAGGCATAAGGATCCTTCACTGGCGTTAGTTTGTAGGATGTCTGCAGGAAGCTGGTACCATCGGGATTACTCGTTCCCTTCGACTCCTTCAGCCATTCAGGCAGGTTCAGCCAGTCCTTTGTCGGCATATCGCTTGTCCAGGGATGCTCGAAACCCGAGTGATTGAAAATCATATCCATCACCACTTTAAGTCCCTTCTTGTGGGCTTCAGAGACCAAAAGTTTATAGTCGTCGTTCGTTCCAAACCTCGGGTCTACTCTATAGTAGTTCGTCGTCGCATAGCCATGATAGGTTGAGTAGCCACGCTCATCGTCCGGCGAGTCATTCTCCAGCACCGGTGTCAGCCAAAGGGCGGTGACACCCAGTTCGTTGAAGTAGTCCAGATGTTCACGGATACCGTTCAGGTCGCCACCATGACGCAATGACGGTTGTGTGCGGTCTTCCTTGTAGGTCCGCATACCTTTCAGCTGCGGGTTGTGGTTAGCCCCCTGTGCAAAACGGTCTGGCATCAGCATGTACAACACATCGCTGATGTCAAAGCCATGCCGCTTCTTACCCTCCATTTCGCGGGCCTTCAACTCGTAAGGAACCTTCTCTTTGACGGTCTTACCCTTCGCATTCTTTGTCTTGAACTCCAGCGTCATGGTGCCAGCCTCTGCCCCTGTTAGATTCAGGTAAACCAACAAGTAGTTGGGCGAATCCAGACGTACCAGACTGTCAATCGTTACGCCAGGATAGTCCGTTGTTACAGCCTCAGCATCGCGGATGCCCTTACCATATACCATCAGCTGTACCTGGGGGTTCTTCATCCCTACAAACCAGTCGGTGGGTTCAATCCTGTCAATTACTGTTGCTGTCTTTTTTGCTGCACTCATTGTTATCACGTTTGCCAATAGGATGGCGGTTAAAATGAATAGCTTTTTCATAGATAAATATAGTATTGGTTAGTCATGCAGAATAAGGGCTGACTGACGGGCAATGGTAACCTTTGGCCCCTCGACAGTACCTAATCCATTCTCGTCAATCTTTCCATCTTGGCAGACAATGGTATAGTTGCCATTGGGGATAGTTACCTCCATAGCCTTTCGACTTGAATTGAGTATGACGATGATGTTGCGCCAGTCATCGCGACCTGCATAGTCCTTCAGCAGGAAGGCGACAACGGGTTCTGAAGCCTTCAGGAACGACATGTGTTTACGCACCAGTCCGGCATCTCCCAAACGGAAGGCAGGATGATGCTTACGCAAGGCGATGAGGTTCTTATAATATTCGAACACCTGCGGATAGCGCTTTAGGTTACCCCAATCAAGGTGATTGATGCTGTCGGGTGACTCAAAAGAGTTATGTACGCCCAGTTTTGTGCGCAAGAGTTCCTCACCGCTTAGCATAAACGGCACACCCTGCGACGTAAAGACTGCAGTCTGAGCCAAAAGGTCGAGGCGTATCATATTCTCCTCTGAGAGACGGGGAATGCTGGCCTTCAGGCGGTCTGTCAGACACATATCGTCATGACAGCTGACGTAGCTCATCATCTGAGTCGGTTCAAGTGCCCAAGGCTCCTGACTGTAATTAACCTTCTTCATATTGACCTGCGGATGCTGTATGCCACCTACGAGTCCGTACTTCAGGCTTTCAACCTCGACGTCACCAGGAGCCTGTCCTGGCTTGTTGGTATTCTGCCGACCCAGCCATCCTGAAATAGTATCGTCGGAGAACGGACCGCGCAAGGCATCACGAATCTCGTCGCTAAAGGCAGCAATGCCAGGCATCTGCGGAATATTGGCTTTCATACCCAACTGGTCATTCGGTAACGCACAGGCTCCTGCACTCCAACCTTCACCATAGATAAAGATAGAGGAATCTATCTCGTCCACCATCTTTCTAATGGCATTCATTGTCTCTATGTCATGACAGCCCATCAGGTCGAAACGGAAACCATCGATATGATATTCCTGAATCCAATACTTCACGCTCTCCAGCATAAAGCGACGCATCATCGGTTGCTCCGACGCCGTCTCATTGCCACAGCCAGAACCGTTCGAGTACTGTCCATCAGCCGTCTTCCTATAGTAATAATCTGGATAGGTGCGCTGGAAGTTCGAATGCTCGATGTCGTAGGTATGATTGTAAACCACATCGAGAATGACGCGGATACCAGCCTGATGCAATGCTTGTACCATCTGCTTGAATTCGCGAATACGTACATCAGGGCGATAAGGGTCCGTAGAGTAGCCTCCCTCTGGCACGTTATAGTTCACAGGGTCGTAGCCCCAGTTGTATTTATTGTCAGAGAGGCGCGTCTCGTCCACAGAACCATAATCATAAGAAGGCAGGATATGAATGGCATTCACACCCAGTGCCTTGAGGTGGTCAATAGCCCAAGGTTCAGTGAGAGCCAGGAACTTACCCTTATACTGCGCATCCTCGCGAGCTATAGAGAAGTCGCGGTGATGCATCTCGTATATCACCAGGTCGGCAGGCGACTTACAAACGGGACGTTGGTCGCTCTCCCACCCCTCCGGATTGGTATTGTTCATAGCGATAATGGCACCACGTTTACCATTCACGCCGACAGCCTTTGCAAACACACCAGAGCATTCGCCACGTCCCATGTCAAACGTATAGAATTTATTCATCATGTCGCCCTGAGCAGTGCAAGTCCACAGACCGTCTTTGGGGGTCATCTTGATGGTCTTCAGGGCTTTTCCTCCCATCCCATCCTTATAGATTCGTACCACCACCTTTTTGGCATTGGCTGGTGCAAACAGACGGAAGGTGGTCTGCTGTGGCGTGTATGTCACTTCGTCGAAGCGGAAGTCCTGGGCTTGGGCTGTTGTTACCATTATCAGTAATGCAGTCAGTAATAATTTCAGTTTCTTCATCATGTATCTGTTATGATTCTTCTTTCAACATTTTCTCCAGCATCTCATCCAGTTTCTGCGGCGAAAGATTGCGATCACGGATATTGCCCTTTTTGTCGATTACAATATTGGCAGGAACATCGCTGATACCGAGCTTGCCAAGCAGAGGGGTGTCCCACATGCGTCCATCGCATATTGTAGACCACTTCAGCGAATCGCGTTCCACTACCGTACGCTTACAGTCCGCAGGACTACCATCCAAACAGATGCTGACGATGGCTAACTTGTCGCCATACTTCTTTTTCTTTTCTCGCAGCCGGCGTTGCATATCAGTGCTCTGATAGTTCCACGAAGCCCATACGCTGACGACATTGGCAGTCGACTTCAAATCTTTCTCGCTAACCTGATGACCTTTCACATCCTTTGCAGTAAATGCAGGAAGTTTCTTCATGCTGGCATTCTGAAGCGCCTTCAGTTGTTTTTCCAACCGTATCAGCTGTCCGTTATCAGGATTCTCCGTTAACATCATCTGCGTCAGCAGCGCAGCCTTACGATAGTCGGTCTGCTCAACGATAAAATACCGTTTCAACAGGTAGACACTGGCTGGTGACGAACGATGCTCTTTGATGAAGGCCTCAACGGCATCGGGAATCTGAGGAGGCACTAAGCGGTTAATTTCCATACGTATCTTCGTCATCTCCTCGTTGTCGTTCGTACCTTTGACGGTCATCTCCTTCATGTGCGAAGCATCACCCTTGATTTCTGCCGCCTTACCTGGTTCGCCAAACACAGCCAACTCCGAGAAGTTTGGGAATATAATGATAAAAGTCGCTGGGTCACGCAGCATCGTTTCGTATGCGAAACGCCCTTCATGCACCTTGATGGTATCAATGCCCTTGATACCGCCATCAGGGCTATACACATAGAACTCGCCCTGATTCATGTGGCGCAGACGTCCCTCAATGCGGAAACTGTTTCTGCCAGGACCGCAGGCCGTCAGCAACAGCATCACTGCCAGACATAATAAGCCATATTGCTTCACGTACATCCTTATTTATTAATTACCTTCAGAACTTGTTCGCTAATGGCCTTCATACCCTTCTGATTCGGATGACCTGCCTGTTTCTCAATATTCTTAAGCTGAATGACAGGGATGTTATAGTGGTTACAAATGGTATTTGTTGACTCCACAATATCCTGACGAAGCTCCGTATTCTGGATAAAGTAGATACGTACATTGGGATAGCGGCTCAGGGCATCGTTCAGCAATTTCGCCAACGCAGGACGATAAGTATACAGGTCGGCACGCTTCCATTTGTCATATTTATACTCACCCAACGGCGCACCACACCAGCAGTCGTTCGTATTACCGAATATCAGCAAGATATCAGGACTACCCACACGGGGCAGGCGAGTTATAAACGAACGGGGCGAATAGTCATCGTCGTTATAGCCTGTATAGCAGATGGTCGATCCGCTGTACGATTCATTCTTCTCCAAAAGGTAACCACCTTCCTTCACAACCTGCCACCACCATGTCTGGCGCACATCACTAACATCGGTATTCTTTGCGTTCATCGGCTCGAAATACCAAGGCTCGTTGCCCTCAGGAATATAGTACTGATAGGTTGAATACGAGTCACCCAAAATACTGATTCTCAGACGTTGCTGAGCAACTGCTGTCATTGACAGCAACAAGACAAATAAAAAAAAGCTTCTTTTCATCATGACAAGAATATATAGTTTAGCGCGTCAAAGGTACAACAAAAAAACGAAACAGCCAAATATCTGTTTCGTTTTTTGTGCCGCGAGCGGGACTCGAACCCGCACAGCTGCAATAGCCAAGGGATTTTAAGTCCCTCGTGTCTACCATTCCACCATCGCGGCAGCAGACTTTGCAAGGATGGTGCAAACCGAGCGCAGATTGCAACGCCACACTCAGACCTTCAGGTCAGAGAAAGCTTGCTTTTTGCCAAGGTGCCGCCCATTCTCGCAGGCGAATTACGCGTAATTCGCCTGCAAAGGTACGAATAAGTGAACAAAAAACCAAATAATTTTGAGTTTTTTTGAACGAACACACTTATACCCTTTTACTTTTTTACCTTTTTACCCTTTTACTTTTTTACCTTTTTACTTTTCATCGGTGCCTGAACACGCTGAGGTGTCCAAATGTTCCCGATGTTGCGGCAGCATACTTCTCCAGTCCGGTGTCACCCTCCTTGCCGTTCTGCAACACACCGCCAGAGTTCATGTCATACCGGCGTCCACACTTGCTGCAGGTGGCAATGCCCCTGTCATCCATGCTGACGCCATAGTTGGGGCTGAGCGTATTATTATACTGGCGTACACAGTTAGGACACTGCACGTCGTATGCCACAAACTTGGCATTGCCGAAATCGTCAAGCATCGCATTCTGGAATCCGATGATGATGCCATTGTTCAGTCCTAAGATGTACTCAGCACGCTTCTCCGCCTCTGTTTCTGCCAGACTGCTGGTGGTATTGTGATTCGTCTTAAAGTTCAGATACTTCACGCCACCATGCACAGATTCCGTAATCAGACAAAACAGACCTGGCACATTGACATCCATTGCCGAAGCCAGTGTCGCATCCTGATGCACACTATTGTCGTAGGCAAAACGGCAAGGCCAGGTAGAATACTCATTTTCAGCCTTGCAAGCCATCAGAAGTATGATGGAGGATGTAAGAAGGATGATGTCTGAAAGCCGTCTTTTCATTTCAGCAACTCTTCCTCTGCTTTTACCATACGTTCGAAGGCGAAACCGTCAAAAATACTATTCATCAATGCTGCGATGCGATCGTTGCAGAGATTACCGATAGAGCCTTCGTGCGTGTGGTGGATATCTTTGTTGGGACGGAACTGACCTGCCTCAATGTCAAGACCCACCTTCTTATAGGCATCGCGGAAAGGCATGCCCTCAGACGCCAGTCTGTTCACTTCCTCAACGCTGAACATGGGGTCGTACATGGGATTATCCAGAATATCCTCGCGCACCTCTATCTTGTTGATGATATAGGCAGCCATCTGCAGACAGTCTTTCAGCTCGTCAAAGGCAGGCAGGAACACCTCCTTGATAATCTGCAGGTCACGGAAGTACCCTACCGGCAGGTTGTTCATGATGAGTGTCACCTGCTGGGGCAGAGCCTGCAATTTATTACACTTGGCACGAATCAACTCGAACACATCAGGATTCTTCTTATGCGGCATAATGCTCGAACCCGTCGTACACTCCTTGGGGAGTTTAACGAACGAGAAGTTCTGCGAATTGAACAGGCAGGCATCAAAAGCCATTTTTGCTAATGTTCCGGCAATGGTAGCAATGGCAAAGCCGACGTTGCGTTCCATCTTTCCACGACCCATCTGTGCATAGACGACGTTATAGTCCATCGAGTCAAAACCCAACAGGTCTGTCGTCATCTGACGGTTCAGGGGGAACGAAGAGCCGTAGCCTGCCGCACTGCCCAGCGGGTTGCGGTTGGTCATCTTGTAGGCAGCCTGCAAGAACAGCATATCGTCTGTCAGGCTCTCAGCATAGGCACCAAACCACAGACCGAAGCTGGAGGGCATAGCCACCTGTAGGTGCGTATAGCCCGGCATCAGCACATGCTTATACTGCTCACTCTTCTGAATCAGTTCGTCGAACAGCACTTTCACGCCATCAGCCAGTTCCTTCAGTTCGTGACGGGTAAAGAGTTTCAGGTCCACCAACACCTGATCGTTACGCGAACGACCCGAGTGAATCTTCTTACCCATATCGCCCAACTTACGTGTCAGCATCAGTTCCACCTGCGAATGCACGTCCTCAACGCCATCCTCTATCACGAACTCGCCACGTTCACAAATCTGATAGATATTCTTCAGTTCTGCCAGCAACAGGGGCAATTCTTCCTTGCCAATCAGCCCGATAGATTCCAACATGGTGATATGAGCCATCGAACCCAACACGTCATATTTTGCCAGATAGAGATCCATCTCGCGGTCTCTACCCACAGTGAAGCGTTCTATCTCAGCGTTCACCTCAAAATTCTTTTCCCAAAGCTTGTTTGCCATAATTACTATTTTCTGGAGATTCTAGATGGTCTGGATGTTCTAGACATAAGGTATCTGCGCCAGCGCGTCAGCAATCTTCTCCACACCATCCTGCAAAGGTCCGCTCACCATTCCTTTCAACATAAAGGGAATGTCGGCCTTCACCGTCACCTTCATCTTACTTTCCGTCTCACTGACGGGCAGCACCTGAATCCACAGGTTGAAGGGCAGTGGCGATTGCTCCGTCTCAAACTTGACACACTTGTTCTCCTCACGCTCAATGATGCGGAGTTTGATGACACCTACTGGGGCTACGCTAACCTGAACAGAGTCGCTGTCGAACTCAAAGTCCTGCAACTTATCCTCAGGAATACGGTCACGCACACGCTCCAGATTGCTCAAGTCACTAATATTGCGATACACATTCTCTACAGGATATGGTATCGGCTTAATGCTACTTTCAAACTTAGTCATTCTGCTTCCAAGTACTTGGTGACTTACGCCACTCGTTCAACACGTCTATTTCCTCCTTCTTAATATAGCCCGTCTCTGCAGCCTGCTCCAGCACGGCAGCATAGTCGCTCAACGTTATCAGTTTGACACCAGCCTCACGGAAAGCCTCCTCAGCAACAGGGAAACCGTATGTGAACGAGGCCACCATGCCGATAACCTCCACGCCATACTCACGCAGAGCGGCAACAGCTTTCAGGCTGGAACCACCGGTAGAAATCAAATCCTCGACAACGATGACCTTGGCACCCTTCTTCAGTTCACCTTCCACCTGATTGCCCATACCGTGGTCTTTGGGCTTCGGACGCACGTAGGCATATGGCAGACCCAACTCGTCAGCCACCAAGGCACCCTGCGCTATAGCACCTGTAGCCACACCAGCCACAGCCTCAGCCTCAGGGAAGTTCTCCTGAATGGCGTGACAGAGTTCCAATTTAACAAATGAGCGGACATCGGCAAAACCCAGTGTCTTGCGATTGTCAGTATAGATGGGTGACTTCCAACCCGAAGCCCACGTAAACGGGTCGTTGGGTTGCAACTTGATGGCCTTGATATCCATCAGTTTCTGTGCAAAAAGTTTCTTAATCGTATCCATAATCTCCGTAATTTGCGTGCAAAGGTACGAATAAGCAAGCGAAAAGCCAAATTTATTTGAACTTTTCTTGTTTAGCGTGTCAGCGAGAACTTGAGGGACAGGCCGAAGTCGCGTGTTGTCGTAGGATAGCTGCTGGACGAGAGCAGGGGCGTGTTGGTCTGACGGTCGTAGTAGAACGACATGGTGAGCAGGCGCGACAGTGTGTAGTCGGCCATGAAGGAAATCTTCAGCGCTGAGTTGCCACTGCTGGCGGCACTGGTGCGTGTGGCGATGTCACGGGTGATGGCAGCCTGGTCGCGCAGCGAGATGTCCAGTCGCAGGTTCAAGTCCTGATTGATGCCCGTCTTCCTGGCAGAGGTAGAAGTGCTTGTCTTGGTGGTATCATTAGACTTCTTGCCACGCTGTGCTTTCTTAATCTTACGCGAAGCACCGCTACCAAAGAGTTTGAAGTCACTGATCTTGTAGCCAAAACCCACGACGATATCATTAGAGCGCGACTCATTAATCTGCACACTGGTCATGGAGAGTGTCAGGTTACGTGTGCGGCGATATTCGGCCTTCATCGTCATTCCCGACTCAAAGGTCACATCCACACCGATAAGTGGCGAGAACGACTCGTTGATGCTGACAGCAGGCACATGCCAACCCAGTACGGAGGCCGTCTCGCTGCTGCTGTTATAGCTGCCAACGGCGAAGATTGACTTGTAAGAGTGGTTGATATTGACGGACTTGAAGCGCTCGTTAAACCACTTCAACTTCGACAGGCCAGAATAGCGGATGGTCCAGTTGGGTAACAACTTGCCTAACGTCGGTAACAAGTCGAGCGAGCCACGTCCACTGCTGGTATAAGAATCGAGGAAGGCAGGAATCATGACAGCAGCACTATAGGCATCGACTTCCTGACCGTAATGGGCGCTGGCCATCTGCTGGAAACGGGGCAGTGCGTCGCAGAACTTATCGAAGGCCGCTGAGGGATAGCCGGAATTGGCATCGCCCATCTTCTCGAAAGCGCTGGAGATAGAGATGGTGGTCATATTAAACGTTCCGCTTTGGGTCGATGGCATGCCGTCCAACGAATAGCGTACGCTACGGGCTTTGGTCTCCGTGCGTGAGGCGTTGAGGTCAATCTTCAGGTCGCGGACCGGTTCCAGGGTAGCGCGCAATGCCAAGTCTGTCGTGCTGTTGACAGCAGCAGGAGATGCCAGGCTATCGACCATCATCAGCCAGCCATTATCGTAAGCCTTCTGGAGATAAGAGTCGCCCACCAGGCCGAAGGCGAAATCAAGACCAGGTGCCATCACACTACCTGTACGCTGGCCGAAGGCATCGCCTACATTGGGTATAAAGCCCGGAATAGACATGGCATTGGTGTTACGATAGGTCAGACCGACGGTGCGCACCATCATGAGCAGACGGGCAGCAGACTGTGCAGGCTTGTACCACCACTCCTGATCGACGGCAGGCTTGGCTGTTACCGTCAGCTTGATGACAACCGAATCGCGGTTCTTGACAAGTATCTTGTTTTCGTCTATGACCTTATACTTAACAGGATAGGTCTTGCCGTCCTTGGTCTTAGCTGTCACGATGAGTCGCTTCGACTTCTTGTTGTGAGCGACTGTCAGCGTCGTATCCGGCTTCAGCGTCAACTCCTTCTGGAACGCGTTCTTGTTCTTTGGCAGCTTGGCATCCGTCTTGTTGGACGCCTTGTCTTTTTCCTTGGCATCAGCCACCGCCTTTTTAGCGTCTTTCTTAACGTCCTTCTTGGCGTCCTTCTTATTATTGGTCTTTTGCGGCTTGGCAATAGCTTTCTTGAAACGCTCGTTGGTCTTCTTCAGGAAGGGGAAATGATTATAGAGCGTCTCCATATTCAGATTGCCGTTGATGGTCAACTGACGATTGTTCGTAATGGTATTGCCCAGAGATGTGCCATTCTCCAGTTCCGTGCCACGTACCCAATTGTAGGTTGCCGTATAGTTGGCATCGGCTGACAGCCAGTCCAGGATAGGCAGCTTGTTCAGCGGCAACTGATAGGAAGCCGTGAACGTCTGACGATAGTCGAGTGGCGTACCAAAGTGCTTGATGCTATGCCATACAGAATCCTTCCAAGCCGTATAGCGGTCAGGATAGAGGTCCTTGTTGATGGGCAGACCATTACCATAGGGTTCCTCAATCTCAGCACGCGTACCCGACTGGAAATTCATGTGTAGGTTCTTGGTCAGATCCCAACGCAACGAGAAGTCGCGATTCCACAAGAACGACGAGCTCCACTGTACGGGAATCTTAGAACCTGAGAGGTTGTCCATATCGCGTTCCTGCAACTCATTATAGGAGCGCTGCATCTCGGTATTGAATGTCACGTTCTGCGGCAACCAGTTCAAACCAAAGGCCTTGGGGAATTGCATCCACTTCGACTTCGACTTGGAGTTCTTGAAGGGCTCCCAAGCCTTGTAAACTGGAGTGTACGTGTAGTTGAAGGAGCCACGCCACTCGTCGTCATGCTCATAGACCGTTGTCTCGCCCGAACGGCGTGAATGGCGATGGCTGTACGAGAACGAGAAGTTGGCTGGGTCGTAAGGCATGGGGTGACGCTTGGTCTTGATGCCTACGCGCACATTAGACAGCGAGAAGTTGGTTGTCGTGGTCTTTGTGACTGCAATCGACTCGATACTGTCACGTTCTTGATCCGTCATGGCATCCAGGGCATCGTCCAAGTCCATATCCGTATCCATCGGATTGTACTTCGGACGTGTCTCTTCCTTCGTCACGCTATAATAGAGCGGTGCCGTCACCTTTGCCTTATCGGGGAAGAACTTACCCAACTCCACGTTAGCCGTTACAGAATAAGTCTTGTAATTATCTGTCGTGCGCTGCATCACACCTTCCTCCAAGCCACCGAAGCCCTCGGTGATAATCTTACCCGTCAGATTCAGCGAACCGACATCCGACAGCTGCATATTCAACGTACCAGAGGCTGCCCAGCCACCCTTGTTGGAGACATCCATCAGACGCAGCTCGTTGACCCATATTTCGCCCGACTTTACGCCACCTGAGATGTTGCGCACACCAATCATCATGGTCTTTACCTCGCCTAACGACGGATTACCCATAATACTGATGCGGTTGTTCATGTGGTCAGGATCGTAGTCAGAGAACTCCATTGTATAGCTGGCAGTACCCACGGAACGTGCCTTGTTGCGCGCCTTCTTCAACGCCGTAAACAGCGAGAGATTGATATCGAGCAGATTGGCCTCAGGCCATACGGCACGACAGTCATCACCATTGAAGCGGTTATAGTCGTTGCGGTCGGGCGTCAACTTCAACGGTATCTGGTACTCATAGTAGTTGTTCTTATAGTCAGAGCCGATACGTACGAAGACTGCCAACTGGTCGTCAGCCAAACCCGTGACATCGTCCAACAGGTGATTGGCGTGAACGAACATCTGCATGTGCTTGTAGCGGCGCAGGTCGAGTGTCGTATTGCGATACACTGCCTTCGACTCACCCTTGGTCAGATTCTTCACCACCATACACAAGGCCTGTTCGTTGGCTTCGGTGAGCTGGGGCTGGCTGGGGTCGGTGACACGTTCAATGCCAGGAGGCAATACGTAGTTGACAGGGCGCTTGTCGTTGTTCTCCTCAATATTGACCGCACTCACCTCCAGCGTTCCACTGTTCGAGCCTGTGGTCAGTGCCTGCTGATAGACACGCCACTCGCCACGTACCAGGTCGAGCGAGCCAAAGCGCAAGACAATAGGCTTCTGGAACTGCGTGAGGAACATTCGCATGAAACGAATACTGGTGAAGTCACCGATGCCACCCTCTCTTCTGTCGTACTGGTTCAGGGGAATGCGGAACTGATACCAGCGCACCTGTTCCCTGTTACCATTACGCAACGGGGCGGTATATTCGCGGATATCGGTAATGAAGTTATGGCCTATCTTCATATCCTCCGGACGGATGCTCACCTTATATTCGAAATAGCGCTCATACTCGTTGAGGGTATAGTCCTGATTGATATCCTCGACATCGGGATAGGTCTTGTACGACGTGTCGTAGCCTTCCGTCTGCTGGTCGGAGTCGGGCGAGTTGCCTTGTGGCATATTGATGCGCTTATAACGATCCAGGATGCTGGTCTTCCGTTCATCAAAGTCGCTGCCACGGAAGTAGTGGTAGTTGTCGTTGGCAGGGTCGGCATTCCAGGCCGCACGCAAGCTGTCGTTGACGTTGATGCCATTCAGGAAGTTGGCGTAGGCAGGATACTGACGCTCTTCCTCGTCCGTCAAACCATTGAGTCCCACGTCCTGCTTGGCACGTGCGCCACTACTGGTGGCAAAGGCATAGGTCTGTGTGGCCTGCATGGGAATCTTACCCCAAACCGAGTACTGGAAGCTGCTGGTGCCATCGACAGGCATGCCACTCTCGTAAAACTTCTTGCCGTCGTGCAAGACATCCTCGCTGACCTCACCAAGGTTGATATACAGGTCGCCGCCATAGTCGCCGGCATCGGGCTGCTGTGAGGAATAGATGAAGGGGTCGAGCATCCAGAACTCAATGTACTCGACATTAGCCGTCTCGAAGTCGTTCGTATCCAACTTACGCATCATGCCGCCCCACTTACGCTGCGGATTCTTGAGCGTACCGTCGAAATTGATATCAGTAGAGAGGTTATACGGACCACGCTCCTGCGGATAGTAAGCCAGATTAAGGATGGGCAGGGTGTTGGTGGCACCGTTATAGGTCGACTGGTCGCGGTTGGGGTACAGCTCACTGACATAGACGGCGCGTACATAGTGATTCGACAACTGATCGAGGTCGCTCTTGATATGGCTTGGCGTCAGCGACGAAGAGCGGTAGGTAAACAGCGGGTCGATGGTGTACCATGAGAGCAGGGCACGGTTGAAGCCACTCGTCACGGAATCCTTGTCATTATGTTCTGAGAAGATATTGGGAACGCTGGAGAGCACCCACGACTTGGGTTCTATGACGGAAATGGCATTCTTGGCATTCTCGAAGTCGTCGATATACGAAGCATTATCCTGCGTACCGCTGGCAGTACCAGCAATCAGTTGGGCAAATTCGCCAGTAAAGGATATCTGCGAGGGTTGCGTACAATGCAGGAACGGCAGTCTGTCCAGCATCTTGGTCAACCACTGGCTCTCCGTCTTCCAGTTGATGTTCAGTCCCCACAGGGTATTCTTCAGAGGTTCAGAACCCATTACGACCTTCGAAGTCAGTGCCTGTTCGGAGAGATGCTGCAACGTACCGCCAATCTGGAAATTCTTCGAGAAGTCGTACTCCCAGTTAACACCAAACATACGCTTGCGCTGCATGCCGTATTCGGTATTCGACTCCAACGACACGTTGACACTCGTTCCTGCATCGATAATGCTCTGGTTCAGAATGGTTACCTCACCAGCAGAATAGTCGACACTATAGTCGGAACCTTCCGTCAGCTTGACGCCTCCTGCCGTCACCTCAACAGAACCCTGAGGTACGTTATAGGCTCCCAACGAGATGACATTAGCCGAGGTCCCCTTAAACTGACCCACCAACAAGTATTTGTCCTTGTCTGTCATCTGCTTGGCAGCAGTACGGGTGGTATCGTAGAGTTCCTGGAAGGCATATTTGTCGGCTACAGCCTCGCTCACACCGTTGCGCATGAGGAAGGCTTTCAGTGTAGAGCCAAACGGTTCGGCAGAGGGGAAGAACACACGTCCGTTTGACACCGTATAACCTTCCACGAAGTCGAAGACGCTATTAGGATGGGCCTTGTTGTTATTATCCAAGCGGTCACATCCCAGTCCACGCAACAAGGTGATGTCTTTGACCTCTGGTATATAAGAAAGATACACGCCCGAGGTGTCGCTCTGGAACTTGATGTCCAGACGGAACTTGGTTTTCTCGACCGTCGAAGCCAGGTAATACACGTTTTTCATCATCAGCGCCCAGTTGTTCTGATGGGGATTGTTCGATGTATTCTTCAAGGACTTCACAAACAGCGCCTCGCTGGCATTGGTGTGGTCACTTGACAATTCGCCGACTCTATAGGTCTTGCCGCCATAGGTGTACTCAAAGGCTACAGCCAACACCTGATCGGTTTGCAGACTGGTCTTCAGCGAGATATAACCCAAGGCCTTGTTCAACGTATATTCCGACGAACTCAACAGACGGGCCGAAGCCAGTTTCTCGTAGTCAGCACCTCCGACGAACTTCGTATCGAGCACGGTAGAAGCCCTATCGATGTCACGAGCCTCCACAAAACTGGATGTCAGCTCTGAATACAGGGTATTGGCATCATTATCGGGCAGAGCCGACGGTGCCTTGGTATTATTCATCTTACTTTCAGCCAGGTCAGTCATCGCAATAATGTTACGCGTATTAGACGTCGTTCCTGACTTGTTGGTGACCCACACCTCGATACGGTTAATTTCAATACCCGTCATGATGTAAGGCAGCTGCTGCATGGCGGCATCATAGTGTTCGCGGAAGTAATTTGCCAGATAGAAGTGGCGGTTCTCTTCATAATTAGCCACATCAATCTCAAAGGGCGTCAGCTGTGTGCCACCCTTCGAGGACACACTCTTCGTGGTAGAATTCTTCTGCGACAGCACCGTTTGCAGCTTCAGTTTGCCAAACTGCATATCCGTGCGAATACCAAACAGGCTTGAAGCACCCTTTACCAACGAGTTGTTCGAGGGGAAGGTAATGTTACCGGCCTCCACCAGTTTGATGATTTCGTCTTCCTTGCCTTCGTAACGCAACTTCAGATTCTTGGTATCGAAGTCGAAGGTGGCATCGGTATTGTAGTTCAGGTTCATGTTCACCTTGTCGCCCACCTTACCATTGACGTTCAGGTTTATCTTCTCGTCGAAGTCAACACTCTTGGTTTTTCGGTTACGCTCAGGCAACGAAGGATTGTCAATGTTCTTCAGCGTAGCCCCCAACTTCAGTTCGGCAGTACCCTGCGTTTTTATACGCACGCCACCAGGGCCGAAAATCTTTTCGGCGGGTCCAAGGTCGAAGTGCATATCGGCAAACGAGAACTTTTCCTTGCCCTTCGTAGCGACGTTCTCTGCATCCTTCTTGCGGAAGAAGGCTTCACGTTCCTTGCGCTCACTCCACTGGCGATACTCCTCCGGTGTCATCAGCACAGGGGCATTCAGATAAGAGTCACCCAATTTCGAACCTATCTTATAGACGTTCAGCGAGTCGTCATATTCTACCTGCTGGCGGATATTCGTCGGCAGGTGCAGGTCAAGGGCAGAAGAGTCCAGGTCGGCCACCTCGATAGGAGCCGTCTTCTGTATCTTCCAACGCGGATGCAACAGTGAGTCGGGTATGGTCTCGTCCTCCACCTGCAACACAGGCTGAGCCTTAGCCGCAGACTTTTGCTTCTGCGTCTTGTCATCCTGAGGAGGCATGGCCAAAGCACCTATGCTCAACAGGGCTATCGCAATATAGGAGAACCTCTTACCTTTCACCCCTTGTCTTTTACCTTTTTACTTTTTTACCTTTTTACCTTTATTTAATTTGCTTCAGCGCTAATTTCACGACTTGCTCAACGGGCAGGTCGGGCTGTTCCTGCAGGATAGCCACAACAACCTTCTGTGTGGGAGCTGGGGCAAAACCAAGCATGGTCAGTGCTGCCACAGCTTCATCGCGGACAGCATTGTTTACTGGTGCTGCTACCGTGCCACCAGCAGGAATCTCGTCGGCAATACCCAAGGCGACAATCTTGTCCCTGAGGTCAACGATAATGCGCTGGGCTGTCATCTTTCCAATGCCCTTGATACCTTTTATCAGGCGTTCGTCGCCACGTGAAATAGCGTTACACAGTTCACTGACACTCATTGACGAGAGCATCATACGAGCCGTATTGGCACCCACACCACTGACCGTAATCAGCAACTCGAACATCTCGCGTTCCTTCTTTGATACAAAGCCATAGAGCAGATGGGCATCCTCGCGAATAGCCTCATAGACATACAGTTTGGCTATTGGCTTTTGGCCATTGGCTGTTGGCTTCAAGCTTTGCAACGCTGAGTACGATGTCAGCGAAATATTCAGTCCGTAACCCACGCCAGCGGCTTCTATCGTAGCTAATGCTGGGGTTAGTTCGGTCAACTCACCCTTGATGTATTCAATCATAATCTTCTCAAAATGTATTAATACATCTAAATAAACGCTGAGTACGTATATTTATTGTATTTAAAAGCAAAAAGATGACGCAGAATAACAAATTGTAGGCATTTTGCAATTTTTTCTGTCTTTTTGTTATGTATTTCAAAGAAAAAGTGTAATTTTGCGCCCTGAAAGATTGTAACTACAGCAAAAAAACTAAAGATATGAAGAAAATCAGAGCCGCCGTCGTAGGTTACGGCAACATTGGAAAGTATGCAATTCAAGCACTTGAGGCCGCTCCCGACTTCGAAGTGGCAGGTGTGGTACGCAGAAACGGAGCCGCTGACAAGCCCGCAGAACTGGCCCAGTATGACGTTGTGAAAGACATCAAGGAACTGAAGGATGTGGATGTCGCCATTCTGGCCACCCCTACCCGTTCGTGTGAGGAATATGCCAAGCAGATCCTGCCTTTAGGCATCAACACCGTTGACTCGTTTGACATCCATACTAACATTCGCGGCTATCGTGAGCGACTGATGGAGATTAACAAACAGAGCAATACCGTCAGCGTCATTGCTGCCGGTTGGGACCCAGGTTCCGACTCTATCGTCCGCACACTGATGCAGAGCCTTGCTCCTAAAGGTTTGAGCTACACCAACTTCGGCCCGGGTATGTCGATGGGACACTCTGTCTGTGTTCGTTCGAAGGCTGGCGTCAAGAATGCCCTCTCAATGACTATTCCCTTGGGTGAAGGCATCCATCGCCGCATGGTTTACGTAGAATTGGAGGATGGCTTCACGTTGGAGCAGGTCACCAAGGACATCAAGGCCGACCCATACTTCGCTAACGACGAGACCCACGTTTTCCAAGTAGAGAGCGTCGATGACGTTCGCGATATGGGTCACGGCGTCAACCTTGTTCGCAAAGGTGTCAGCGGACAGACTCAGAACCAGCGCATGGAATTCAACATGCAGATTAACAACCCGGCTCTCACGGGTCAGGTGCTGGTGAATGTGGCTCGTGCCTCTATGCGCTTACAGCCCGGTTGCTACACGATGATTGAGATTCCTGTTATCGATATGCTGCCTGGCGACCGTGCCGACCTCATCGAGCACTTGGTATAAGGAAGTGAAAAGTAAGAATTTAGGATACAAGAGAACTGATGACATTTCGCGATGTCATCAGTCTTTTTTTTACTATGAAGAAGATAAAGAACAAAAGCCGACTAAGAATCATGATGATAAGCCTGTCACTTATCATCTGTCATTTAGCATTGATCCCTGCAAGGGCGCAGAATGACACGCTCACCACAGAAGAAGAAGATTCACTGGTTAGCGAGTTACGCCTGCAGATACAGGAGTTGAAGTTGCAGAGCATTCTCATGCAGGAACGCTTAGAGGACTCAGGCAAGAGTGCACGTGAAGACTCGCTACGATTAGCCAAGAGGAAGGCACGCATCGACTCGCTTCGCAGCTACCTGCCAGGTGTAAAGCTCATTGTTGAGGGCGACACACTGTTCACCCTCTATGAGAGGAAGGGTGGCATGCGCCCGGAAGAGCGTGTACAGAACATCCGCGATGCCATATTAGAGTCGGGCAAGAGCATGAAGTTTATCGCTGACACGGTATATATATTCGAAGGTGACTATACCACTGACATCATGGCAGGAAGCAGCGTCATCATGAGTGTCACCGATAATGACGCTATTTGGCAGAACACCACCCGTCAGGAACTGGGCGCACAATACTGCGTCATTATTAAGGACAAGATCAACGAGTTGCACGACAAGTACGGCATGCAACAGAAGCTAAAAGGCCTCATCTATGCAGCTGCGATACTGCTGGTACTCATCATCCTGATATGTATCACCAACTGGTGCTATCGCCGTTGGCGTTTCCGCCTCACCCGATTCGTGATGAAGCGCGTCCGCACATTAGCCGTCAAAGACTACGAGGTTCTCAACACCCGACGCATAGGTGTACTCAGTATTACAACGCTCAATGTGCTTCGCTGGTTTGTCATCGCGCTACTGCTGTTCTTCTGCATACCCACTCTGTTTTCCATATTTCCTGAGACAGAATCGTTGGCCTTTCGCATCATTGGTTACGTTTGGAACCCCCTTGTGGGCATCGTCAAGTCTGTTATCAGTTTCCTGCCAAAACTCATCCAGATTGTAGTTATCATCATCTGCTTCCGCTATCTGGTTAAGGGCATCCGTTACCTGATGAACGAGATAGGGTCTGGTCGGCTGAAGATAACCGGATTCTATGCCGACTGGGCAGAGCCCACCTATTTCATATTACGCGTATTGTGCTACTCGTTCATGATTGTCATGATATGGCCCCTGTTGCCCAGCAGCAATTCAGAGGTTTTCCAGGGCGTATCAGTCTTTATAGGTATCATCGTTTCGCTTGGTTCGTCTTCCATCATCGGCAACGTCATGGCAGGCATGGTGATGACCTATATGCGTCCGTTCCATGTTGGCGACTTCATCAAGTATGGCGACACTGAGGGATTCGTCATCGAGAAAACCATGCTGGTCACCCGCATCCGAACACGCAAGAACAATGTCATCACAATTCCCAATTCGAGCCTGATGACATCGCAGACCACCAACTACACCTTCTCAGCCCAGAACTTCGGATTAGTAGTACACACTAAGGTCACCATCGGCTACGATATGCGCTGGCAAGAAATACGCCAGTTGCTGTTAGATGCTGCCCATGCCACCAAGGGACTGCGCCAACATCCGGAACCTTTCGTACTTGTGACAGCACTCGACGACTATTATGTAGAATATGAGGTCAATGCCTACACCAACCAATATGACAAGCTGCCCCTCATCTATTCAGAGTTGCATCACAACATCCTCGACTCCTTCCACAGTCATGGAGTAGAGATTATGTCACCACACATCTATGCCCATCGCACAGATTTGGAGTTGCAGATTCCCAAGGAACAGCAGAAACAAGAGTAACCAATAAGACATCCTGTCCAGTTACTACTGAACGGCACGGATACAGCGGCCACTGAAGCGATTGCTGGAAATGTTGCCGTAGTGAACAGCAATGTCAGAGAAGTTGAATTCCAGGCACCACGCCTTGTTAGGATTGGCAGTATAGAGGGATGATGTCCAGTAGATGCCATTGATAGCGCGGAACTGAACGTCCGCATAGTAGCGGAAACCCGTGATAGGCAGGAAGATGGAATTACCCGTTTTCTTACCCGTCACCTTATAGCCGTTCACGCCATCCTTCGTTGTCCATTCCCATGTGCAGTTATTTATCAACTCTTCGTACTCGTCAACAGTAGGCATACGCCACGAACCACCCCAATTGCCACGAGCTGCATCGTCAGTAAGAGCCAGCTGAATCCTCCTGTCGGTAGTCGAATACTTGGTCAGGAACTGAGTGTCACCCCTGCTCCAGGTATAGGTGTTCCATGAGTAGTACTCCTTCGTTTTGGTCTCACCCCATGCGAAGTACGAGCCAAAGCCGGAAGGTTTCTTGGCGCCCACATTCATGTTTGCCCATTTCACACTAAGTCCTAAATCAACAGCTTCCACTGCGTCAGGAGCTTTAGGCTTGTCTTCCGCTCCGTTACCTTTTGCATAGCCTACTGCCACAAAGAGCACGACAGCCTGCATCATCACTAATATCCTTTTCATCATATTATTGGCGAAATTATAGATAACAACAAGTTATTAATTGCTTGGGAACACAAAATCTACTTTCTGGACATTCGGACCGTAGATGGTCTTGAAGTCGTTCTTCATAGAGATGACGTTGTAGCCGGCTTCACGCCATTTAGCTTCACGCTTGGCAGCTTCAGTGAGGCTGGCATGGTCGCGGGCATCATCATCAGCCACAAGCATGAAGACGGCGGTACGGTACTTCGGATTACTCAGGCAGTAGTTGTGCATGGCCTGGTCGCCGCTACTGTTACCGAACGACAGCACGGGCATCTTACCAATCTCTTGGATAATCTGACGGACCTTATTGGTCTTCAGATTCTTGATAAGAAGCGAGTCGGAACGAACCAGGTACTCTTCCTTTCCCATACTGTAGTTCACACCAGCCACATTACTTTGCATATTCGTATTGAGCATCACATCCATGCCAATCACCCTATTCGGCTCAAAGATATTGTACGGATCTACCAAAGCACGGCAGATGAAGCGGTCGGAGCCAGAGCAGACATAAGAGGTAAAGCCCTTGTCCTTCAGATACTCGAATACGTCAAGCATGGGTTTATAGATACCTTCACCGTAAGTCATACCGACAAAACCGTTAGCGGGCTTGGCGGCATAGTCCTTCACATATTTGTCGAACTCGGAAATGGTCATGCCTGCGTAGGCCTTTGCAGCAGCACGGGCATGTTTCATGTCGAAATTGGCAGGAAGCGGGGTCCCTTTGCGCACAAAATCCCTAATGTCTTGTGCAGCCTCGCGTACATCCTCAGGGGCCTTGTCACGATAGGTAGGATCGTCGAGGGCACGATATTCGAGCATATTATACTCAAAATACGTCGGATAGAGCTCGGCGAGGAAAGTGCCATCCATATCGAAGGTGGCGATACGGTCTTCCTCCTTGATGAAGTTAGGCGAATTCGGATTTGTCACATCTTCGACATATCCCTGTAATACCGTCAACGCGTCACACTGATTCCACGTCGTGAAATAAACTTTCGATGCGGGGGCATCAGAATCATCTTTGCTACAACTGGTCAACAATGTGACCATTGTCAAAGTTACAAAAAACAAATACTTCTTCATGTATGCGTAGTTTAAGTTTTTACCATTTATAAGAATTCACTTGCAAAGGTACGAATAAGTGAGTAAAACACAAAATAAATTCGCATTTATTTTGTATTGTCGAACGATAATATCTTCTCGTGAAACGAAAAAGGTAGGCATTATTTTCCAATCAACCATAAAAAAAAGAGCTTTTTATATCTTTTATAAGAATATATGATAAAACTTTGATTATTTTTTCGTACCTTTGACCCCATAAAACCTGATTAGATGATGAAAAGACTGACACTATTATTGATGATGGCTGGCTTGGCAATGACCTTGACAGCACAGACAGCACGCGAAGAGATTGAAGCCAACAAGTATTTGGCTGGTAGCAACTATCTGGACTATGACCGCCAGATGACGACAAAGGCGCTGACACCAGCGCCAAAGGGCTACACACCATTCTATATGTCACACTACGGACGTCACGGCTCGCGCTGGCTCATTAGCAAAGACAGTTACACCAGCGTGGTGGAACCCATGCAGAAGGCCAGACAGTATGGCAAACTGACTGCCAAGGGTGAAGAGGTGTTGCGTCAGTTGGAGAGCTTCGTCAAACAGCCCGTGCCTAACTTTCCTGCCCTTGACGGCCAGTATGAGGGCGCACAACTGCGCTTGGGCGATTTGAGTTCTGTTGGCGAACGTCAGCATCATGGCATCGGCAAGCGTATGGCTCAGAACTTCCCTGAAATCTTCAAAACGAAGGATGTTGCTATCGACGCCCGCTCGACCGTCGTGGTACGTTGCATTCTGTCGATGGTGGCAGAGTGCGAGGAGTTGATGGCAGCAAACCCGACAGCTCGCATCCATAATGAGGTGAGCGAGGCGCTGCAATACTATCTGAATGCACCTCGTACAGGACTGATAAAAGCCATGCGTGACAAGTCTAATAGTATGAAAAGACAATATGGCGCTTTGGTCAAGCCTGACCGTCTGATGCAGGTGCTGTTTAACGACCAGCAATGGGTTGCTGACAGCTTGAAAGCAGACCGACTGATGTCGCAGCTGTTCGAGATTGCCACCAATATGCAGAGCCACGATACGGATATCGACCTCTATCCGCTGTTCAACAATGACGAGATCTATGATCAGTGGCGCACACGCAACATCCGCTGGTACTTAGACTATGGTCCTGCCCCCCAGACGGAAGGTGTGATGCCTTATTCGCAGAAGAACCTGCTGAAGAACATCATCGAGACAGCCGATACCGTCAGCCTGACACAGGCTACGCTACGCTTCGGCCATGAGGTGTGTGTCATGCCACTGGCCTGCCTGTTGGAGTTAGACCAATGCGGAGCCAGCGTCAACGACCTGAACGAGTTGGACAAATATTGGCGAAACTACAAGATCTATCCCATGGGGTGCAATATCCAACTGATATTCTATCGCCCCACAAAGCAAAAGGCTGGTAGTCAAAAGACAATTGCCAACTCTGACGACATTCTGGTCAAGGCCTTGTTGAACGAACGCGAGTGCACCCTACCCGTCAAGACCAACCAATATCCTTATTATAAATGGAGCGACCTGCGCCAATACTACTTGGACAAACTGGCCAAGTTCGAACAGCGCGAAGCAGAATATCTGAGCAAGCAATAAAACATGAAATGGGCGCTCCTTTGCAGGAACGCCCATTCGTTTTTAACCACATAATTCAGCTTTTTCCTTAGGGAAGGCTGATAGCCTCTGACGGACAAACGTCAGCGCATGTGCCGCACTCTGTGCAAACATCGGGGTTGATTGAATACTTGTCGCCCTCAGAGATTGCTCCAGCGGGGCACTCATCGA